>OEIV010000078.1_pt1 | contig 60667 bp, 44 predicted proteins | sample 1539231 | NCBI WGS metagenome assembly OEIV01 (sample SAMN03794762, study PRJEB22550) | activated sludge metagenome | feature: wastewater treatment plant; material: activated sludge; isolation source: Wastewater treatment plant of a petroleum refinery complex | place: Argentina: Buenos Aires ...
TTTTCGAAAGTAATTTTAATTTGCCCGCTTCGCTTAAATAATTTATTCTCAATGCGCCACCAGCGGGATTTTAACTTAGCAACTTCCTGGTGAAGTTCTAAGAATCCGTTTATCACGGAATAAAAATCCTCTTTTATCTTTTCATACTTTGCTGTATCAACTCGTTTATGAGTCCTGAAATCAGTGACAAGAAAGGTGTCTATTACAATACCATCTTTACGTGTAAATATTTTTGCAGAATGAATGTTAGAATCATTAATTGCAAATACACCGCAAAGTTTTGATAGAAGTGAAGGGAAATCTTTAGTAATTACTGTTACATTTGTAAAATCATCAAGTTCTTTAAAGAGAACGGAAACACTATCACCTTTTAATATTTCTTCTACGTGCAAAGCAATTTCCTCATCTGAAAAATGATTTACATAACCCATATCATCGTGCAAAGAATCAAAATGATCCTGCACATGATTTTCAGTTATCTTATCAGAATGTTTTGAAATATCTTTTGGAGCAGAATAAATTGTCGAGTAAAGAAGTTCTTCTCCTGAAATTTTATCCAGGATCATCGCTTTACTTTTACGGTAGAGCTCTGAAAGCAATTCAGCTTTCCAAGAAGTCCAGACAGCCGGATTAACAGCAGAAAGGTCTGCATATGTTATCAAGTATAATAAATCAAGTTCTTCAATTGAATTAAACTTTAGAGCGAATGAGTTTAAAGTTTCAGCATCATTCAAGTTTCTTCTGAACGCGACTTGTTCCATCATTAAATGATTCTTAACTAAAAAACTTACTTTATCAATTTCTTCTTCTTCGTAACCAAGTCTTATCATAATTGATGATGTCATTTCAGCGCCAATAATTTCGTGACCAGAAATATCAATCGGTTTAGCAATATCATGGAGCAGCAAAGCAAGATTTAATATCTCTTTATCTTTTATTGAATTATATAATTTGCTGTAAGCAGAGTTTTGATTTGAAAGTTTTTCTAAATTTTTAATTGTAATCAAAGTGTGCTCATCAGCTGTGTAACAATGATAAACACCGTGCTGCATAAAACCATTTAAATCGCCGAACTCCGGAAGAAATGCTCCAAGCACTCCAAGTTCATTCATAATTGACAGGGTAGCGCCAACATTACGAGGGAACTTTAGAATCTCGCGAAAAAAAACGGATGAATCGGGCTGCGACCAATTATTTTCCTCAGCATCTTCAGTGGCATCAATAATCTTTGTCCGGAGATGATCATCAAATCCTGCATTGTGGTAAGCTCGATAGTAAAAAACCCTAAAAATATCTGAAAGAGTTAGTTGTTCATTTTTCTTTAAGAAAATCACTTTGTTCTTAATGTAAAAATCCTCGTCAAGATCATAAGAAAGTGAATCCGGAACAGGATTTATAAACTCAACTTTAAACTTTTTTATAATTGAATGACTTACGCGGAATATAATATTAGCTGCAGCAAAATAGTTTTTCATAAAAGACATTAAGTCGTTTTCTTCATACCCATATACTGATGCTAGTTTTATCTGGTTTAAAAACTCAAATCTATCTGTTTTAGATTTTGTTATGATATGAAGAAAATGCCGGATGGAAAGAACTAGTTTATAACTTTCGAGCAATCTTTTACATTCGGCTGGCGTAGTAAGCTTATTTTTCTTTAGATGATTTATAAAAATTTCTGCCTGGGTTAATTCGTGTTGAGAGTTTAACAACTGCTTATTGCTTATCATCATCATCCATTCAATGGATTGAAAATCACGTAAACCGCCCGCAGACATTTTTACGTTAGGTTCAAGCATTTTAGGTGAGTCACCATATTTTTCATGGCGTTGTCTAACATCTTCAACAAAATTGGTAATTAGTAATTTTTTTGAATCATCATTAATTGAATCTAAAAGCTGTGTGTTCCATTTGTTATAAAGTAAAACGTCGCCATTAATAAACCTTGTTTCAAAAAATTGAGTGAAAGTGTGAAGATCAGTTGATAAATATTTTTTAATGTCGGATAATTCACGAACTGTATGAGAGGCTTCAATTCCTCCATCCCATAAACTTGTAATTACTTCTTTAATATCCGTGTCATCTTTTTCAATCGATTCAGAAATAATCATTAAATCAATATCTGAGTAAGGAGAAAGTTCACGTCTGCTAAAGCTACCTGCTGAGGCTAATGCAAAATTGAATTTTTTATCAGCTAAAATAATTCTGATTGTGTCTTCGATAAGTACACTATAATTCTTGCTGAACTCAAAGGCATCGGATTTGCCATTGTATTCAGCAAATAGAATTTCTCTTTCTTTAAGGAATCCTTTTTTTATTTCAAGCAAACGCAGCATAATTAGTTTAAGTTAATTAAATAAGTTGTCGTCTTCTTCATCAAACGGAAAATCTTCGTTTTCATACTCGGCTTCTATTACCGAAGAAATACCACCGCGAGTGTTAAACTCTGCTGTAATCTTCATATATCGCGGTTTAGTAACCTCAACAAGATCATCAAGAATTTTATTTGTAACACTTTCAAAAAAAATTCCATCGTTACGATATGATTGAAGATAAAACTTATAAGATTTTAATTCCACGCAAAGCTGATCCGGAATGTATTCTAATGTAATCGTTGCAAAATCAGGCTGCCCGGTTTTTGGACAAAGCGAAGTAAACTCTGGCGCTATGTGTGTTACCGTGTAGTTTCTGTTTGGATATTTATTTTCAAAAGTTTCTAACAAAGCTAATTTGTTATTTACAAGTTTTAAATTGTCGCTCATTTGTCCTCTGATGATTTTTAATACTTTGGTCTAATCTTATATTTTATTGGATCCTCAAATCCAGCTTGCTGAAAACCGCGTAAACGCAACGCACAGCTATCGCAAACTCCACAAGCTTCATCTTCATTTTGATAACAACTCCAGGTTAAATGAAGCGGAGCATCAAGTTCAATTCCTCTCTTAACAATTTCTGCCTTTGATAAGTTTATTATTGGAGTAACAATTTTAATTTTTGTTTCTGGTTTTGTGCCGAGATCAATCATTTTTTCATAAGCAGAGAAAAAATCTGGTCTGCAATCAGGATAACCAGATGAATCCTCATAAACTGCTCCAATAAAAACAGCAGTTGCAGTTAATACTTCAGCCCAGCTAACACAAGCAGAAAGTATATTTGCGTTTCTGAACGGAACATAAGATGATGGGATTTCCAGATTACTCAAATCTGCTTTAGTCACCTCAATATTTTTATCTGTAAGAGATGAACCACCGATTTTTGCGAGATGTGTGTAATCAATAATTAATCTTTTTTTAACTCTGTAATGATCTGCAATTTCATCGAACGATTTTAATTCTCTGTTTACAGTTCGCTGGCCATAATTGATATGTGCAAAGGCAAGTTCGTAATCAAGATTTGCAATAGCTGCAGTAATACAGCTATCCATTCCTCCGCTTAAAGCGATAACAGCAATATTTTTTTTAGATGACTGCATAAAAGAAGTTTTATTGATTAAAAATTTCTGTTCTAAAATACTAAAAAGGATTAAAAGATTTTTGGGATGATTATTGGCAATCCTGATGAATATCTTTGTTGTCTTATAGAGAGAAACTTTAAGATATTTCACGTTCCCAAAGAATAGCTATTCCAAAAGAAAGCAAAGTTAAAACACGCAAAGCACGCTAAGTTTAAATCCAGAGATTTCTTTCTTAATTTTACAAAGAAATTTTATTAAACCTTAGAGGAAAAAAATGCGTAACGTAGTAATTGCCGGTAACTGGAAAATGAACAACGATTTAAAAGAATCAGAAAAACTTATCGTTGAATTACAAAATCTTTTACAGAATGAAAAACCAAATTGTGATGTTATTGTTTGCCCGCCTTTCACTTCTTTATCAGAAGCATCAAAACTTGTTAGTGGAAGTTCGATTAAACTCGGAGCGCAGAACATGCACTTTGAAGAAAATGGTGCGTTTACCGGGGAAATTTCTGCATCAATGTTAAAATCCGTTGGATGTGAATATATAATACTTGGTCACTCAGAACGCAGACACATCTTTGGTGAAAGTGATGAAATGATTAATAAGAAAATCAAAAAAGCTTTAGCTGCAGGATTAAAACCAATTTTTTGTATTGGTGAACTTCTTGAAGAAAGAGAGAACGGAACAACCAATGATGTTGTTAAAAGACAGGTGCTAAAAGGATTAGATGGAATTTCTGCTGATGAAATGAAAAATATTATTGTTGCTTATGAGCCAGTTTGGGCTATCGGAACAGGAAAAACTGCAAGCCCTGCTCAAGCGCAGGAAGTTCACGAATTTATTCGTGACTTAATTGAAATTGATTACTCCTTAGAAGTTGCAAACGATTTAGTAATCCAATACGGTGGAAGTGTAAAACCAGACAACGCAAAAGAACTTCTTTCCCAAAAAGATATTGATGGTGCATTGGTTGGTGGTGCCTGCTTAAAAGCTGATTCTTTCATAGGAATTATAAAAGGCGCGTAAATATTTTATTTTCTTTTCAAAAGCCCGATTATTAGCTTAAATCGGGCTTTCATTTCATTGCAATCCCTTCGATTTGAGGTTATATTTGTAACTTATTTTTCAGGAGTTTTTTAGCAAAGAATGATTTCCCTCAAAAATTTACTTTACAATCTGTTTATAGCCGCAATAATTTTCTCCCAGGTAACTTTTTCGCAGGTTATATTCAGAGATCTACCTAATTATAAAATAAATACTTCAGACCAGCTTTTTTTTGATATTACAGACACTCGTAATGTAATTTCTCTAAACGGAAACTGGAAAGTCTATCCTTCTGATGATGAGAAAAAAGAAAAAGTTAGTGTTCGCGTTCCATCAATCTTTGAAGGAAAAGGCGAGTTCGTTTTTGAGAAGAGTTTTCCACTTACCAACGCACAGCTAAACAATCATAAAATATCCTTAAACTTTTTTGGATTAAACTACTCAGCAGATATTTCCGTTAACAAAGTAATTATCTATCGCCATCCCGGTGGAGAATTTCCATTTACAGTTTCACTACCGCGAGATATTCTTCGATCAGATAAAGACAATATTATTTCCGTTAAACTTTCGTATGAACTTGATTCACAAAATACGATTCCGCTTAAGCAAAGATTTTTATTTCCGCAGAATTTCGGCGGTGTAATTCGTGATGTTTATTTACATCTAACTCCTAATGTTAGTATTTCAGATTTTACCTTTAAAACAGATGTTGATCTAAAATTGAACAAGGCTGTAATTTCTTTAAAATCTGTTATTGATAACAAAGAATTTAAAAAGATAAACGATACGCTTGGTACACAATCAAATTTTACATTAAGGACCCAAATATTTTATCCTGATGGGAAGACAAGTTCATCAATAGATGATAACAAATTCATACTTAAGCAGAACAAACAGATTGAAATAAAAAGTGGAATCTCAATTGTATCGCCAATTTTGTGGAGTCCTGAAAATCCCGAGAGTTACATTGTAAGAATAGAACTTTGGCGCGGCGATCAATTGATCGATAGACATGATCAAAGTGTTGCACTTTTAAGATTAGAATCATCAAAGGATAATTTTTCTTTAAATGGAAAAGAGTTTAATCTATACGGTGTTACGTATACTCCATCTTTCTATCAGTACGGAAGTCTTACTTCTTTTGAAAGAATGGAAAGCGATTTAGAAAAAATAAAACAAGCCGGTTTTAACTCAGTTAGATTTTCAAAGTCACTTCCAAATCCCTACTATTTAAGATTGTGTGAACAGATTGGTCTTTTAGCTTTTGTTGAACTGCCAATCGCAAATTTGCCGGAAGGACTTGCGGGTTCTCAGAATTTCGTAGTGCGCAGTAAAAATTATCTTTCAAGTTTGTTAAAAGCCTATCAGGATTTTTCTGCTGTCGGTGGAATTGGATTTGGCTCATCTTATCTGTTTAGTTCAGATGCTCATCGTGCGCTATTAAGTGAACTTGCATCACAAGTAAAAAAGAGCAGAAGCATTTTAACATACGCTTCTTTTTTTGATTTTGAATATCAGCAAATAAATAATCTTGATTTTTATGGTATTGAATTCTTAAATCAAACCCCGGCTGATAAACAAAGTGAAGTTACAAATTTTATTGAAGCCGCTGGTAAAGGAAAATTATTTATCGGAGAAGCAACTTACACTGTAAACGTTGGACAAACCGATGGTTATGTAAATAAGTTTTCATACGAGGCACAAGCAAAGTTTTTTGATGATATGTTCAGCTTTTATGAGAGCAACAATCTTTCGGGTTTTTTTGCAAACACAATGTTTGATTTACGCGGAGATTTTCCGTCAATTATAAGTGGTTATAAGGATGAAAACATTTACAACCTCGGTTTAGTTAGCGAAGAAAGAAGTCAGGATAGACTTGCATACAAAGTTCTTTCTGCAAGAATGAGAAATACTGAGAAAGTTACAATACCTATCGGCAGCGATAAAGACGATGCACCGATGATATTTATTATTACAGGATTAGTTCTGGCATTGTTGATGGGTGTTTTGGTTAATTCAGGAAGAAAGTTTAGAGAAGATGCCTCACGTGCACTGCTTCGTCCGTACAACTTTTTTGCAGATGTTCGGGATCAAAGAATAATCTCAGCATATCATTCATTATTTCTTGCTTTAATAGTTGCATTAGTCAGTTCGCTGATATTCGCAAATCTTTTTTACTACATTAAAAACAATGTACTTGTTGAAAAAATTCTTCTAGCGTTTGGAAGTCCAGGTTTAATTTCTGGAATAAGTTATCTGGCATGGAATCCTGTAAAAGCTTTGATTTGGCTTTTTGTTTTAGCAATTATAATTATGATTCTACTAACCATAATCATAACAGCTTCTTCATTCTTTGTTAGAACAAAAGTTTATCTATCCAGTGTTTTCTTCACAGTAGTCTGGGCGCTACTTCCGGTTGTACTGCTAATTCCAGTTGGAATTGTTCTATACCGACTATTAAATGCTGGCGTTGGAAATATTTATATGTATTTATTTCTTGTCGCGTTTGTAATCTGGCTTCTATATAGACTTCTGAAAGGTATCTCGGTAATCTTTGATGTTAATGCCGGTGGAATATATTTCTATGGTTTGCTTTCTATTTTGATATTGAAAATAATTTTCTTGCTTTATTATGAAGTGAATAACTCTGTATTTCAATATCTGAAACTGGCTCTTAAACAATTCAACATTTTTGGATAGCACAATTTGTATTTATCAAAATTAGAAATATTAGGCTTCAAATCTTTTGCGCAGAAAACCCAGATTAACTTTAATCAGGGTATCACATCTATCGTTGGTCCGAATGGCTGCGGCAAAACAAATGTAGTTGATGCACTTCGCTGGTGTTTGGGTGAACAGAAAAGTTCAACGCTTAGAAGTGATAAAATGGAAAACGTTATTTTTAACGGGACTGCACAGCGCAAACCAATGGGAATGGCAGAAGTATCGCTGACTATTGAAAACACAAAAGGAATTCTTCCAACAGAATACACAGATGTTACAATAACAAGAAGAATTTTCCGTTCCGGCGAAAGCGAATATCTCTTAAACAAAAACATTTGCCGTTTAAAAGATATAACCAATCTTTTTATGGATACGGGAATTGGTGCAAATGCTTATTCTGTTATCGAACTAAAAATGGTTGAAACAATTCTTAGCAATAAAGCTGAAGAACGCCGTACAATGTTTGAAGAAGCCGCCGGCGTTAATAAGTATAAAATGAGAAGAAGACTTGCGCTGAGAAAACTTGATGAGGTTAAATCAGATCTTACCCGTGTTAACGATATTGTTTCCGAAGTTGAGAAAAAAGTCGCTTCGCTTGAAAGACAAGCTAAACGGGCTGATAAGTATAATGTTTTAACATCCCAATTACGTGAGTTGGAAATTGATCTATCGGAACGGGAATTAGCTTTGTTTACACTCCGGATTGATGAATCAAAGCTTAGCAAAGAAGAAAATTTTAAGAAAAAAATTCAGTATGAATCTGATATTGCAAAGCTTGAAGACGAAATTAAAGCAGCACGTGAAAAACTTGTTGAGATAGAAAATGAACTAAAGGACAAAAGAAACGAAATTACTCTTCAGACTGAAAAGATTTTTAATGTTCAGAATTCTTTATCACTCAATAATGAAAGAAAGAATTCTCTTACACGCAACAAAGAAAGATATACAACTGATCTTGAGGAATTAAGTGCACAGTTTGATGAAGCTAAAAACGTATCTGAAAAAGGAGTGGCATCACTATCTAATTTTGCAGATCAAATCGCACAAAAAGAACATGAGAAGAAAACTCTTGATCATAATGTTGATACACAGGTGGAATTTTTAGAGCAGAAGAAAAATATTCTAAAAGAACAATCAGAAATTTTACTTGAAAAGTTTAAAGAGATCACTGGCAGAGAAAATGAATTACGAAATACAATTGCAATTCTTGAATCAAAGCAAGTAAACATTAAAAAACTGAATGAAAAAATTCAGTCTCTTACAAACAACATTGCTAAGACAGTCGGATTTATTGAAGAGCTTGGTAATGATAAAGAGGAAATCCAGAAAAAAATAGCTGAACAAGAATCTTTATACTTAAAGAAACAAAGTGAAAAAGAGAAACTTGAACTCGAATTAAATAAATTAAAAGAAAAAGAGCTTGAACAGCGAAGTCTTATTAATTCTATTAAAGATAAAATTACTTTTATACAAAATCTTATAGATAATCTTGAAGGAGTATCTAAAGGCGCAAAAGCACTTCTTGATAATAAAGACTGGGCAAAAAATGGAAGTACAATACTTGCTCATATAGGTGATTCTGATGAAAAGTTTAGATTTGCTGTAGAAGCAGCATTAAAGAATAACCTTAATAATGTTCTTGTTGAATCTTTAGAAGATCTTAAACGAGGAATAGAATACTTAAATCTAAATGATATTGGAAAAGCCTCGTTTTATTTTCCTCATTTTGAAGAGTTTAACAGCAAAGGGTTTTTGAATAAAATTCAAAATTTTATTGAAAAACGAAAAGCAAAAAAACTTGAAAAAGAAAATGGATTTGTAAGCTGGGCAAGCAGCAGTATACAAACCCAGGAGAAGTGGAAACCATTTTTTGGAAAAATTTTGAAAAATGTTTGTATTGTTGATGATCTTAATAAAGCATTCGAACTATATTCCAAGTTCGGAAGTTTTAGCTTTGCAACCTTAAATGGTGATTTTGTTTCAAGAGATGGTGTGATTGAAGCAGGTTCTGTTCCGCGTTTAGATGACTCTTTATTTGGCAGAAAACAATTACTGGAAAATCTTAGCACTGAATTTCCAAATCATGAAAAAGCTCTTTTAGAAACTCAGAATCGAATTACAAATATCGATAATCTTCTTTCCGAAATTGATCTTAAAATTATTTCCGAACAGGGCAGATTGCTCGTAAATGATCTTGCAAATGTTGATAAACAAATTGCTCAGTTTGAATTTGAGAAGCAAAAAGCAGATGATGAAATTGAAAAAATTCAGCACGAAATAAAAGAGCATGCAGCTGAATCAAATCTTTTTGATAACAAAAAAAATAAACTTGAATCTTTACTTAATACAGAGATTGCACTTCGTGATTCAGAAGAAAGAAAAAAACAAACTCTAGATGAAGAATTTTCTGAATTTGAAAAAAACTATAATCAGATACTTACTGAAAGAAATGAATTAAAAGTTAGAATAGAAAGATTAGTCGGAGAGAAACGCAATACTGAAAATGCAATTAAGCGTGCAGAAGAATCAATTGTTGCAATAAGTAATTCTATCTCTAAAAGAAAAGAAGATATTGAAGCTGCTGAATTAGAGATCAAGCAAATAGATGAACAGCTTGTAACGCAGGAGCAAAATTTTAATGAATTAGAAGATGCAAGAAAAGTATTAAATACTCAATTAGATGATATCGAAGCCCGTCATTTAAGTCTTAGAAACGATGTTAACGAAAAAGAAACTAACTTAAGATCCTTACGTAAAGAAAGAGAAGTTGTATCCGATATTATTCATAAAATGGAAATAACCATTAAAGAACTTGATATCAAAAGTGCAAACCTAATCGATCATATAAAGGAAAATTATTCACTTACACTTGAGAAAAAAGAATTTGAAGATCTACAGTCTTTCGACTTCAAACAAAGATCTGATGAAGTTCTGGACCTTAAGACAAAAGTTAAAAATCTGGGACCAATAAATCTTGTTGCACATTCTGAATATGAAGAAGAAAGAGAAAGATTGGATTTTCTTCATAAGCAGAGAGATGATCTTGTTGAATCAGAAAAAGATGTTGTAAAAACAATTGAAGAAATTAATAATACAGCACAAGCACAATTTTCAGAAACCTTTGAAAAAATCCGTGGTCACTTTGTAAGAATATTCAGAACACTTTTTAACCCTGGCGATGAAGCGGATTTAAAGATAGAAGAAAATGCTGATCCGCTTGAAGCAAAGATTGAAATAATTGCAAAACCGAAAGGTAAACGACCAACATCAATCGAGCTTTTATCCGGCGGAGAAAAAACCTTAACGGCTATTGCTTTGTTGTTTGCAATTTATCTTGTTAAACCAAGTCCGTTCTGTATCCTTGATGAAATTGATGCACCGCTTGATGATGCCAACATTGATCGTTTCACAAGAATATTGGATGATTTTAGCAAAGACACACAATTTATAGTTGTAACTCATAACAAGAGAACGATGGAGGCTGCAAACACACTTTATGGTGTTACAATGCAGGAAGAAGGAATTTCTAAGTTAGTGAGCGTTAGGTTTAATGATGATCTCGATTTTGTTAATAATTAAAGTGATTGAAGTTTATTGAATAAAGGGTATTTACATATAAAAACATTACTTGTCAGTTTAATATTGTTTTTATTATTGTATGATAATGCGTTTACCCAATGGGTTAACGATCCTTCTTCAAACACTAAACTAGTTATTGATCCAGTTGACCCGATTAACATATCTGCACTAAAGGATTTTAATGGCGGTGCTTATGTTTTTTGGGAAGACAAAAAAGGTAGTTTCGAAAGTGATATTTACTTTATCCATTTTAATGAGAATGGTGATGTAAGTTTTAGAGCTGATGGCAAAGCTGTTTCTACAAGAAGCGGAGTGAAAGAAAATCCTATTGCATTTGTGGAACCTTCGGGCAACTCAATTGTTCTATGGAAAGGGTATGACAAAAGGAAAAATTCCGAATTATATATTCAAAAGTTAAGTAAGAACGGATTAAGACTTTGGCAGAATGAAGGAATACAGCTTACTGAAAGTAGACTCGAAAAAGTTGATTATTCTTTACGTGCTGATAAAAGGGGATACGCTCATATAAGTTATATTACGAAAAATCTTAATTCTTCTAATAAATTTTCTGTAAGATATCAGGCTATAACTCCAAGCGGGAAATTTTTAAGCGATTCGTTAAAAGGAAATTTATATAGTTCTAACAATACTATTAGTGAAACAGAAATAATCCCTGATGGAAAAAGCGGCTCGTTTGTATTTTGGCTGGAAAATCAAAATCAAAAAACACTGCTTTGTGGTCAATATGTAGATTCAACAGGATCGAGGAAATGGGGGAAAAAACCATTAACGATTTCTAAAACTACTAGTAACGTTATAAGCTATTCCGTTGGTAAACTTGGTAACAGTATTTATGTGGCAATCACTTATCAGGGAACTAATAAAATTGTTTATCAGAATTTAATATCAGATAAAGGAAAATACCTTTGGGGAAATGAAGGCAAACTGCTTACATATCAAAAGGGCAGTCAGACAAATCCGCAATTTTCTTTTATTGATTCCAGTGTTGTTGTAAGCTGGACTAATGAATTTGAAAAACAAAAAGATGTATTTATCCAGAGATTTGATGTTAAGGGAAATCATTTGTGGGGAAATAACGGGAAGAGGATTATTAATATTAAGGGAAATCAATTTGGTCAGCGTATCGTTTATGATATGAAAAACGGTGTAGTGCTTGCTTGGATTGATAAACGTGAAAATAATCCTAATGCAAATTTATACATTCAAAAAGTTGATCTTAAAGGAAATTTTGTTTGGGATTCTTCCGGTGTAATGATTTCATCATCGCAAAATATGCAGAAGAGTTATCTTAATCTTATTCCCGATGGTGATGGCGGAGCAATTGCAGTATTTAAAGGCACGAGCGATAAACGTAATGATATTTATGGACAAAAAATATTTAGCACCGGTACTTATGCATCGCAGATACTTGGATTTAATGCTCAGGTTGTCAGAGATTCCGTTAAAGTTTTTTGGTATGCTGCAAATGAAAATGATGGAACAACTTATAGTATTTTCAGAACGGGTATAGAAAATGCTAAAGAAAACGATTGGAAGATTGCCGGATCACTGAAAAAGAATAATAAAAGTGAGACTAATTATTATGAGTTTTATGATTGGCCTGATTTAAATGGTTCAATCTATTATAGAGTTGTACAGAAAAATGAAAAAACACAACCCCAGTATTCTACTGTGGAAAAAGTGGATTACTTCCGTGATATAGAATCAATAATGCTGGGACAAAATTCTCCTAATCCATTTTCTTCTACTACTACAATTAGTTTTTATTTACCAGAAGAAGATCAAATAACATTTGAGTTTTTTAACAGCAATATCGAAACAGTTAAAAAGATCGAAGATGTAGAGTATCCTGCAGGGAAAAATGAAATTGTATTTGATGCGGAAAATTTACCTCCTGGAATTTATTTCTATCGTCTTAAGGTAGGGAAATTTGTTGATGTAAAAAAAATGATTATAGCTGAATAATGAAGAGGCGGGAAATAAAAGTATTTGTGGATTTTGATGGAACGATTACACTTGAAGATGTTGGTGAGGCTATCTTTAGAAGATTTGGTAACGCAGAAAAAGTAAAAAGAATAATAGACGATCTTTTAAGTGATAAGATATCCTCACGCCAATGCTGGGATGAACTTTGTGATTCAGTTAATTTTATTAATAAATGTGAGCTTGATGAATTTATATATTTGCTTGATGTTGATCCAACATTTATTTCGTTTGTAAAATTTTGTAATCAAAATGAAATAGAGATGGTTGTTCTTAGCGATGGTTTTGATTATTACATTGATAGACTTTTTAATAAAGCGGGCTTAGCTGGATTAAAATATTATTCTAATAAACTTTTTGTGGACACCAAAGGAATTTTGAAAGCAGAGTATCCTTACTTTGATGTTGATTCTCCAACTTCTGCAAACTGCAAAAAGAATCATATTATAAACCACAGCAGTGAAGATGATTATACAATTTATATTGGTGATGGTAATTCCGATAAAGAGGCAGCTCAGTACTGTGATTTTATCTTTGCAAAAGACGGATTAGCGAGATTTTGTTCTATGGAACGAATTAGTTTTTATCCATTTAATAACTTTATTGATATTCAAAATAAAATAACTGAGTTAGTAAATAAAAAGAATTTAAGAAAAAGACATCAAGCACAGTTAAAAAGAAAATCAGCCTATATGGCGGAGTAAAAATGAGCAGCATAGCAACAAAAATATTTAAATACAGAAGTTATACACCAATCCCATTTGTTATACTTATGCTTGTGTTTGAAAATGCAACAGTTACAAGTTTAATTGTTGGATTTTTTATCGCTTTAATTGGAGAACTTATAAGATTTTGGGGTGTTAGTTGGGCAGGTAGTGAAACCAGAACAACAGGTGGAGTCGGCGGTACTTATCTGGTAATTAGCGGACCATTTGCTCACGTTCGTAACCCTCTTTATGTTGGAAATATTTTAATGTACCTGGGACTTGGAATTATGTCGATGGCATTATTTCCTTATTTGCAAATTGTAGCGATTTTATTCTTTATTCTTCAATACGATTTTATTGTTAAAGAAGAAGAAGGATTTTTGGAAAAGAAATTTGGCAGTGATTACCAAAAGTTTTTACAAAATGTTCCAAGATTTTTTCCAAGACTTACAAAGTACAAAGATAGTTCAATTCCACAACCGGATTATAAAATAAGTGCTGGCCTAAAATCTGAAACAAGAACATTACAAGCTTTTGGCACAACAGTCTTATTAATAATCATTAAGTGGTATTTAAGTTTAAATAATATTTTGTGATGGATAGTAAAAACGTTTTGGTGATTGCGGGTGAAGCATCTGGTGATTTACATGGTGCTTCGTTGATTCGTGAGTTGAAAAATTTGGATAGTTCTTTGAAAATTTTTGGAATCGGCGGTGATAAAAAGAAAAACGAAGGTATGGAATTAATTTTTTACATAAACAAAAAGGCTTTTCTTGGGTTTGTTTAAGTGATAAAAAATTTACCGTTTATTAAAAAAGTTCAGCGTGATTTGATAGCAGAAGTAAAGAGGAGGAAAGTCAGCAAAATTGTATTGATAGATTATCCGGGGTTTAATCTGAGTATCGCAAAAAAACTAAAAAAACTTGAACCTGAATTAAAACTTGAACTCATTTATTACATCACTCCGCAAGTTTGGGCTTGGGGCAAAGGCAGAGTATATAAGATTAGAGAACTTTTCAAAAAAGTTTTAGTTGTTTTTCCGTTTGAAGAAAAATTCTTTAAAGAAAAAAATGTAAATGCCGAGTTTGTTGGGCATCCATTGATACAGGAAATAGACAATTACAATTTTGTTTCTCGAAATCTCTTAGATAATAAATTTGATTTGGATCCTGCAAAAGAAATTTTATTAATTTTACCTGGAAGCAGAAAGCAGGAGGTAAAAAGTATTTTTCCTGAAGCGATTCATGCAGCCTCAAAGCTGGCTGATGAATTTGATATGCAAATAGTTGTCGCGTGTTCCAGTAATCTTGATGTAAAGGTATTCGATGAATTAACTGATCATAAAAACTTTAAAGTGATCAAAGATCATACTTATGATTTGTTAAAACATGCAAAGTTTGGAATTGTAAAATCAGGTACATCAACACTGGAAGCCGGACTGTTGGAACTTCCGATGGTTATAATTTATAAAACTAGTTGGCTTACTTATACAATTGGCAAATCACTTGTTAAGATTAAAAATATCGGAATGGCAAACATAGTGTTAGGTGAACAAGTTGTTCCTGAACTAATTCAAAAAGAAGCAAATGCTGAGAGTATTTATGATGAGGCAAAGAATATTTTGTCTGATGAAGATCTGTTAAATAATATAAAACTTAGATTAAGTAGAATTAAAAAAGTACTTGGAGATAAAGATGCTCCAAAGAATGCAGCAAAAATTATTTATTCTTTAATCAATGAACACAAAACAAGTTAAACAGGATACATTGAGATTTTTAGGAAGTTTTATCCTAAAGCACAGCCTTGATGCTCTTTGTAAAACTTTGCGCGTTAGTTATAAGAATAAAAAAGTTATTGATGAACTAAGGAAGAAAAAACAAAATTATGTTTTGGCTTTTTGGCACGGCACAATGTTGCTGCCTTGGTTCTTACATAGAAATGATGGATTTGCAGCACTTACAAGTAAAAGCAAAGATGGCGATTTACTTGCAAGGCAATTAAAGCATTGGAAATATAAAGTTGTTCGCGGCTCAAGCAGTAAAGGCGGAGATGTTGCACTTGGAATTATGGTTGATCACGCAAAAAATGGTTTCTCAATTGCCATTACACCAGATGGACCGCGTGGACCGGAACATGAGTTTAAAGCAGGCGCAGTTATCACTGCAAAAAAAAGTGGTGTCCCGATTGTGCTATTGGGAGTTGGAATAAAATCTAAAAAAAAATTGAAAAGCTGGGATAAGTTTCAGGTTCCAAATCCATTTTCAAGTGTTAAAGTGATTTATTCTGACGCTGTATCTGTTGATGCAAAATTAAGTTATGATGAGACTTCAAAAGTTATTGAAGAATGTGAGAAGAAATTAAATGAGCTTCAAAAAGAAGCCGAAAAATTTTAGGTAACGATTAGATGAAATTCGTAAAATTATTATTAGCACCATTTGTGCTTTCTTATGGAATAATAATTTCCATAAGAAATTTGTTCTTTGATAGGTCTGTATTTAAATCTGAAAAAGTTAATGCAAAAGTAATTTCTGTTGGCAATATAAATGTTGGTGGTTCTGGCAAAACACCATTAGTTATTTATGTAACAAATCTTCTAAAAAACTCTGGTTATAAAGTCGGAGTTTTAAGCAGAGGGTATGGAAGAAAATCCAGCGGTTACAAGTTGGTTTCTAAAGGAGAAGATATTTTAACTTCAGTGGAAGAATGCGGTGATGAAATTTACCATACTGGTTTGGAATGTAAAGTACCTGCAGCTGTTTCTGAAAATCGCGTTAAAGGTGCAAAAAGATTAATTGAAGAAACTAAAGTCAATTCAATTGTTTTAGATGATGCTTTTCAACACAGATGGATTGGACGTGATGTTGATCTAGTGGTTATTGATCAGAGTTTTGTGAATAACCAAAGTTTCTTTACACACAATCTTTTACCTTTAGGTGATTTGAGGGAAGGATTTAGATCTTTAAATAGAGCTGATGCAATAATCCTTAACAGAAAGTTTCTTGAAAAAGAAGAAATTAAATCTGAAATGAAAAATTGTTTTGAAGGAAAAAAAATCTTTACATCTTATTATAAAGCTATAAGTTTTGTAGATGCGGTTAAAAAGATAGAATATGATCTTGATGATTTTAAAGGACAGGAAAGTCTGGTTGTGTCTGGAATTGCTAATCCACAATCGTTCTTGAATATATTGAATAAAGTTCATGTTAATACTCTTAACAAGTTGATTTTTAGTGATCACAAGAATTATACATTAAAAGAGGTTCAGCAAATAAGAAAGCAGTTTTATGTAACAAATTCGCATTCTGTTGTTACAACAGAAAAGGATGCAGTTAAGCTTTCAAGATTTAAAAGGGAATTTGACGACATTGAAATTTTTTATCTTAAAATAAACTTATGTATGGATGATGAAGAATCATTCAAACAGTATTTAATTAATAAACTAAAAAACGCTTCGTAAAAAGAAAATTTGATTAATAGATAATCTTATAACGAAGGAAAGGTAATTATGGCCCAAACAAAATATGTTTACTACTTCGGTGGTAAAAAAGCAGAAGGCAAAGCAGAGATGAAATCTTTGCTTGGCGGTAAAGGTGCAAACCTTGCTGAGATGGTTAACATTGGACTTCCTGTACCTGCAGGATTTACAATCACAACAGAAGTATGTACGGCATACTACAAGAACAAGAAAAAATATCCAAAAGAACTTGAGAAACAAGTTAAAGATGCGCTTGCTAAGGTTGAAAAACAGATGGGTGCTAAATTTGGTGATTTACAAAATCCATTATTGCTGTCAATTCGTTCCGGTGCACGCGCCTCGATGCCGGGTATGATGGAAACAATTCTTAATGCTGGGTTGAATAACGAAACCCGTGAAGCATTAATTAAAAAAACCGGCAATCCAAGATTTGTTTATGATTCACATCGCCGCTTAATTCAAATGTACAGCGATGTGGTTATGGAAAAAGCTGCCGGAATCGAACCAGAAGAAGGTAAAGGCGTAAGACAACAATTAGAAAAAGAACTTCACAAGATGAAAGAAGCTCGCGGTGCTCATGCAGATACAGATTTAACTGCCGATGATTTAAAAGAATTGATAGAAATCTATAAAGCAAAAGTTCAGGAAGTTTTAGGAAAACCTTTCCCTGAAGATCCAATGGAACAACTTTGGGGCGCTGTTTCTGCAGTATTCCAGAGCTGGATGGGAAAACGCGCAATATCTTACAGAAGAATTGAAGGAATACCTGATGAATGGGGAACAGCAGTAAACGTTCAATCAATGGTGTTTGGAAATATGGGTGATAGTTCCGCAACAGGTGTTGCATTCACACGTAACCCGGCAACCGGAGAAAATTATTTTTACGGTGAATGGTTAACCAACGCTCAAGGCGAAGATGTGGTTGCAGGAATCAGAACTCCAAATCCAATTAACGAAGTTGGCAAGAGTGAGCACACAGAACATCTTGAATCACTTGAAACGGCAATGCCAAAAACATATGGCGAACTTCATAAGATCCAGAGAATGTTGGAAAGACATTATCACGATATGCTTGATATTGAATTTACAATTCAGGATGGGACTCTTTATATGTTACAGTGCCGCGTTGGAAAACGTAATGGCCCTGCTGCCGTAAAGATGGCTCTTGATATGTACAAAGAAAAAATTATTACAAAAGAAGAAGCAGTAATGCGTGTTCAACCTTCACAGCTTGATGAACTACTACACCCAATTATTGATCCTGCGGTTGAAGTAAAAACCAAAGCTGTAGCTAAAGGTCTGCCGGCAGGTCCTGGCGGTGCATCAGGACAAGTTGTATTCTCAGCTAATGATGCAGTTGCATGGGCAAAAGAAGGTAAAAGAGTAATTCTTGTTCGTGAAGAAACAAATCCCGAAGACATTGAAGGTATGCGTTCTGCACAGGCAATATTAACAGCTCGTGGTGGAATGACCTCACATGCAGCGCTTGTTGCACGCGGATGGGGCAAATGCTGTATCGTTGGTGCCGGTACAATTAAAATGCACTACGATGCAAAATACTTTACGGTTGGTGATGTTACTATTAAAGAAGGTGATTGGCTTACGCTTAACGGTTCTAAAGGAACTGTTTACTTAGGTGAGTTACCTATGATTAAAGCCGCTGAAGAAAATCCTGACTTCCAGGCATTTATGAAAATATGTGATGATGTTAGAAAATTAAAAGTTAGAACTAATGCTGATACTCCTGAAGATGCAGCACGTGCGAGAGCGTTTGGTGCAGAAGGTATCGGGCTGTTCAGAACAGAACATATGTTCTACGGTAAAAATTCTGAAGAACCATTATTCAAACTTCGTAAGATGATTCACTCAAAGAGCGAAGCTGAAAGAATTGATGCTCTTAACGAATTATTCCCACACGTTAAGCACGATGTTAAAGGAACAATGGCTGCGATGGATGGATATCCTGTAACATTCAGAACACTCGATCCACCACTTCATGAATTTGTTCCAACAAGAGTTGATGAAAGAGAAAAACTTGCATCAAGTTTGGGTATCTCGCTTGAAGAATTGAATAAACGAGCTGATGCATTGCATGAAAACAACCCAATGATGGGGCATCGTGGTGTTAGATTAGGAATTACTTATCCTGAAATTACTGAGATGCAGGTTCGTGCTATATTTGAAGCTACTGCAGAGTTATTACAAGATGGAAAGAAACCTTTCCCGGAAATAATGATTCCTGTTACATGTCATGTAAATGAAATCAATCATCAGTATGAAATAGTAACAAAAGTTCATGCAGAAGTTTGTACAAAATTTGGATTGAAGAAAATTGCCCACTTAACAGGTACAATGATTGAGATTCCACGTGCATGTTTAACCGCTGATAAGATTGCAGAAACAGCACAGTTCTTCTCATTTGGTACGAACGACCTAACGCAAATGGGATTTGGATTTTCACGAGATGATATAGGTGGATTTTTACCTGAATATCTTGAAAAGAAAATTCTACCTGAAGATCCATTCCAGTCAATTGATCAGGATGCAATTGGCAAGTTGATGGAAATTGCAGTTGAAGGCGGACGTGGAACCAGACCTGATTTAAAGATTGGTATCTGCGGCGAACATGGTGGCGAACCAAAATCAGTTGAGTTCTGTCATAAGATAGGATTAAATTATGTAAGCTGTTCACCATTCAGAGTTCCGATTGCAAGATTAGCTGCTGCCCAGGCTGCTGTTAAAGACATGAAGAAAGCTAAACCAGCAAAATCTTCATCAAAAAAAACAGTTGCTAAAAAAGCTGTAGCTAAAAAGAAAGTTGTTGTAAAGAAAAAAGTATCTAAGAAGAAATAAATGATTTCATAAGTCATTCCGATGAGCGAAGTAAAGAAGAATCTGTTGTTCAGATATATTTAAACTTCGCTCTGGATGATAAATGAAAATTAAAATAATAAGAGAAGGTAGAGATAAATGAAGCTATCAGATTTCAAGTACAACTTACCCAAAACTTCCATCGCGAAGTATCCGGTTAGTCCGCGCGATAAATCTAAATTGTTGGTTATTCATAAAGAAACCGGCGAGATGGAAGATAAAAAGTTTACTGATGTAATTGATTATATGGAAAAAGGCGATGTACTCGTTGTAAACGAAACAAGAGTGTTTCAGGCACGATTGTTTGGAAAGAAAGAAAAAACTCAGGCTAAGATTGAAGTTTTTCTTTTGAGAGAACTAAATAAAGATGATTGCATCTGGGATGTAATTGTTGATCCGGCCAGAAAAGTTAGAATTGGCAATAAGATTTATTTTGATAATAATCTTTGGTGTGAAGTAATTGATAATACAACATCAAGAGGAAGAACCGTAAGATTTAATCAACCTGGAAATGTATTTCAAGCAGTTGAGAAAATCGGTTTAACTCCGCTTCCTCCATATATCAAAAGAGATCCGGAACCAAAGGATAAAGAGAATTATCAAACAGTTTACGCTAAAGTTGATGGTGCTGTTGCTGCTCCAACTGCAGGATTACATTTTACAACTAAACTGCTTGAAAAAATCGAGAAGAAAGGAATTCACATAGTTCCGGTTATTCTTCATATCGGGTTAGGTACATTTAGACCAGTTGAAGTTGAAGATCTTACAAAACATAAAATGGATTCTGAGTACTATGAAATATCTGCACACACTGCCGATGTTGTAAACAAAGCAATGCATAACAAACACAATATTGTTGTTGTTGGTACAAGTGCATGCCGTGCTTTGGAAACAAGTACTACTGCAGATGGTTTCTTAAAACAGGGCAGAGGCTGGACTGATAAATTTATTTATCCGCCTTATGTTTTTAAGGTAACACAAAAACTTATAACAAATTTCCATGCGCCAGAATCTACTTTGCTTATGCTTACAAGTGCGCTTGGTGAAACAGAAAATGTTATGAAAGCATATAAGAAGGCATTAAAAGAAAAGTATCGCTTCTTAAGCTATGGCGATGCTATGATGATTGTATGACAACAATAGCAATTATTCCTGCCGGAGGAAAAGGTTTACGGAGTGGCTTAGCCACTCCTAAACAATATCTAAAAGTAAATGGTAAAGAAATAATTGTATACACACTCCTGACTTTTCAGAAAAACAGTCATATTGATAAAATTATTATTGCTGCTGAACCTGAATATTTCAAACTTCTTATACGAATAATAAAAAAGTACAAGCTAAATAAGGTTGCTCTTATTGTTGAAGGTGGAAATACCCGGCAGGATTCAGTTTACAATGCAGTGCTCTCCTCCGGTGCTGATCCGAATGATTTATTAGTTGTCCATGATTCTGCACGTCCGTTATTACCTGATCATGTTTTAACAAGGGCATTTGAAACTGCGAAGCAAAAAGGGAATGCACTTGTTTGTATTAAAGCTAAAGATACTCTTATAAAAGGACAGAAAATTGTTGGTGAGTATTTGAATCGTGATGAGGTTTATTATGTGCAGACACCACAGATATTTAAACATAAAAATATATACAAAGCCTTAGTAAAAGCAGAAAAAGAAAATTTTTTTGGAACTGATGAATCAATGCTTGTTAAAAGAATTGGGGAAAAGATAAATATAGTTGAAGGTTCTGTTTTTAATTTTAAGATTACCAATAAAGAAGATATTCAACTTTTCAAAAAATTAGTATCTAGATAATCTTTCTATATTTCACTTTAATTATTTCTGCAGCAATACTTATAGCTATTTCATCAGGGGTTTGCGCACCAATTTTCAACCCGATAGGCATATGCACTTTACTTAATAATTCGGGATCAATTCCAGAAAGAATCAGATTATCTCTGATGGTTTTTATTTTTCTTTTACTTCCCATCATTCCGAGATATTTCAAGTTTTTGTTAATTACTGATTTTAATACAGCTTCATCACCAGTATGCTGAGGACTAACAATTGCAACATATGACATTCCACCTTCTTTGATATAATTTCCAACCTCATCGTAAGAGCAGATTATTTTTTTATGAGTATAGATATTATTCCTCATTGTAACTATATCTTCACGATGATCAATTACAATTATATAAAAATCAAGGTTTGCTAATATTTTTGAGATAGCCAAACCAACATGCCCACCGCCTATAATATAGATTGTGTCTGAATTTCCATATAATTCTTTGTACTCATAGTTTAACTCATTTTCAAATTTAAATGTATATCTAGGTACACTATTCACTTTCGAATTTAGAGAAAGTCCATTTTGTGAGATTGATAAAATAACTTCCGATTGAGTTTCTAATGAGGATAATATTTTTCCAACAATAATTTTATCAGCATAGTCTAAAACACTTATTGCAACTATTTGTTTACCACCGCATATTAGGCCGCTTTTTTCTTTTGCAGATTCTGGATTATGATAAAGAGTTTTTATGAAATATTTTTCTCTGGCTTTAACATAGGTTAAAGACTCAGAAATTAAATTTTTCTCCATGATTCCACCCCCGATGGTTCCAATAATATTTCCATCCTCATCCACAGCCATTTTAAAACCTTGTTTGCCTGGCGAAGAATCTGTGGATTCAACAACAGTAAGTAATGCGACCTTCTTATTTTTGTGTATGATAGTTTTGATAAACTTCCAGATCTCAATTTCTTTCATCAAGATTTCCTGTATAAATTCATCAGTACTTTTTCAGGTGTTAATGGAGAATTAAATATACATTTTAATTTTGGATTGAAAGCTTTCATTGCATTCATTATTGCAAAGTAGCCACCAATACCATACATAAATGGCGGCTCACCAATAGCTTTTGATTTAAATATTCCAAATGGATTTTCTGCATCTTCTAAAAAATCAATTTCTATATCAGGCGTAAAATGAATATCTGGTACTTTATATGTTGAGAATGTATCAGTTAAAACCTGGCCAAGTTCATTATGCATTATTTCTTCAATAGTCATCCATCCTAAACCCTGAACAATTGCTCCTTCTGCTTGTCCTCTATCAATAATCTGATTGAATGATTTACCGAAATCGTGAACAACTTTTACTGAATTTAACTTATAGATTCCACGCAAACAATCAACAGTTGCTTCAACGATTGCTGTTCCATATACATGATACGCAAATGGTTTGCCTTTTTCTTTTGTGCGATCAAAATGAATATTTGGTGTAGCATAAAACGAGTGCGAGGAGAGATTTACTCTTTTAAGATTTGCTGTTTTAATTAGTTCAGTCCAGCTTAAATCTGTTATTATGCTATCATTATACACCATTTCATTTTTTATTTCAATTGCATCTAAATTATTTTTCTTTAAAATCTCTGCTGCAGTTTGTTTGAGCCTTAAAAGAATATTGTTACAAGCTTGTTCGGTTGCTTTACCATTTAAATCGGCAGCACTACTTGCTGCTGTTGGAGATGTGTTCGCAATTCGTGTCGTATTAGTTGATTCGGTTTTAATTTTCCTTTTATCAATTGAAAAAATTTCTGCAGCAATCTGTCGTAACTTTTCATTTACGCCTTGTCCCATTTCAATTGCTGCAGTGCTTAAACTTACACTTCCATCGTTATAAATATGTACTAATGCACTTGCTTGATTCATTGATGTATTTGTGAATGATATTCCAAAACAGATTGGCATAACTGCAATACCTTTTTTATAGATATCATTGGTATCATTAAAATATTGAACATCTAATCTGATTTTATCTATTAAATAAAGTCTCTCTGCTTTTTCCCACGTTTTTTTTGTATTGCAGTTTTCTGCTTTTTGTCCATACGGAAATTCATCGTTCTCATTTAATAAATTTCTTTTTTGTATTTCAGCGGAATCAATACCCATTACCTCTGCTGCTTTAAATATGGCAGATTCAATTACAAAAATTCCCTGCGGTCCACCAAAACCTCTAAATGCAGTATTGGGAGGCAGATTAGTTTTACAGCTTATTGCAGTAGCTTTAACATTAGGAATATAGTAGCTGTTAGTGCAATGGAAAAGAGTACGTTCAAGAATAGCCGGGGAAAGGTCAGCAGATGCACCAGCATTTTGATAAAATGTAACTTCGTATCCAATTATTTTCCCATCTTTCATTAAACCAATTTTAAAGTCAGATGAATATGGATGGCGTTTCCCGGTTACTCTCATATCCTCTTGTCTTGGTAGAATGAGTTTAACAGGTTTTTTTAATTTGAATGCAGCTAATCCTGTCATCGCAGCCCAGGTTGTTGCCTGATCTTCTTTACCACCGAACCCTCCGCCTATTCGCAGTACATCAACTTCAACTTTGTGCATAGGAAGATTTAAAACTCTTGCTGTAATTTTTTGAACAGTTGTGGGCGATTGTGTTGAAGAAATTATTTTTATTCCGCCACCTTCAACAGGATAAACTATGGCAGATTGGGTCTCAAGGTAAAGATGTTCTTGTGCTCCGGATTCAGTTTGTCCTTCAATGACATAATCACATTTTGCCCAGCAATCTTCAGTGTTACCGAAAACAAATGTTCGCGAAGAAGTTATTAATTGATTTTTATTTGCTGCCTCACGAGCATCAAAAATTTCCGGAAGTTTTTCTACTTTTACATCAATCAAGCGTGCTGCTTCTTTTGCGATCAATTGACTATCTGCTACCACAATTGCAATCGGCTGACCAACAAATTTGACTATATTTTTTGCTAAAAGTTCTTCATCCTGAATTATTCCTCCAATTTGATTTTCACCAGGAATATCTTTTGAAGTAAAAATCGATTTGACCCCCTTTACCTTCTCAGCTTTATCTATACTAATACTAATTATCTTTCCATGCGCAATTTGAGAATAGCAGACTGTTGCATAAAGCAATCCTTCAGGTACTAAAGTATCATCAACAAATAGTGATTCTCCTTTAACATGCTGTAAGATGTCATAATTTTTCATGCAATCTCTCTCACACTGATTTTGTCTGGAAACAAAGAAATAAAGTGAGCGAAGATCAATTGCCTCAATAATAGTACTTTATATTCTTTTGTACCTCTTGCATCGCTAATTGGATTTATTTCTGAAAGAGCAACATTATAAGCATTAAAAATATTTTTAGAGTTTATCAATTTTCCAGTCAAAAATTCTGAGGTCTTAATTAAGCACAATGGGATTGGGGCAACTCCACCGGCAGATAGATTTATTTTTTTAATCCCATCATCTTGAATCGTCAAATAAACAGATGAGTTCACACTGGCTATATCTAGATAAGTGCGTTTAGATACCTTTTCAAAGTTGAAGAAGTATTTCTCTTGTGGGACATTAAAGCTGATTGAATGAATTAGTTCTCCTGGATTCAAATCCACTTGCTTGTACCCTTTGTAAAAATCTTTTAAGAGAATAATTCTTTCTGAGCTATCAGTTTTAATCTCAACTGTTGAGTTGAGTACAAGAAGAATATTAACCATATCTGCAATAGGGGAAGCATTTACAATATTACCACCAATAGTTGCACGATTTCTTATTGGTAATGAACCAAAAAGTTTTAATTTACTTTTAAGTGAAGGAAAATATTTTTGAATTAATGCAGAATTAATAAAAGCACTTATAGAAGCACGTGCACCAATTACAACCTTTCCATTCTCTTCAGAAATATGATCAGGTAAGTTATGTGAAAATAAGAGATTAATATTTTTATTTAATATTTCGTCCCACTTTCGCACAAATAAATCAGTGCCACCCGAAATGTTTAGAACTGCGTAATTGTTTTTATTTTCAATAGACTTTGATTTTCTAAGTTTCTTTAGTCGGTCCTCAATTGTTAAAAAGTAATTTGGGATAATTCCTGCATGAATTAATTCTTTTATGTGTGCTTCATCTTGGGTAATACTTTTTATTACATACTTTAAAACGCTTCTAGCTGCGTTAATAATCGAAGAATGACCTGTACATCTGCAAATATTGCCGCTTAAAGATTCTACTGCTTCAGCAGAATCATATTTTGAGTTAGATAATAAATATGCTGTTAAAGAAATAATAAATCCAGGTGTGCAAAAACCACATTGAGATGCCCCTTCTTCTATAAATATTTTTTGAATTGTATTTAACTCATTAGAGTTTAGTCCTTCAATAGTAACTACATGTTTACCATTAATATCACCAACCGGAAAAAGACATGAATTCACAGATTGATATCGTACAGAGTTTTCGAATAATTCACCTATGAGCACAGTACAAGCTCCGCAGTCGCCTTCACGGCAAGCTTCTTTTGTTCCAGTCAGATGTAGTTGTTTTCGAATGAAGTCGAGAAGTGTTGTTCCGGGATGAATCGAAGTTTCGATTTCAGAATCGTTACATATAAAATTAATCTTTGTTTTCAATTCTGTTTCCTTCTTGAGTGCTAAAATAAACTATATTTTATTAACCTCAATAAAGTATAATTACAAACAGAGCTTAAGTCTTAAATTAAATCTTTATAACCGGTATCAATAAGTTTAATAAGATCATCTGGAAAAAGTTTTATTTGTAATCCGCGCACACCTGCGCTAACATAAATGCTTTCAAATAATTGTGCAGTTTCATCAATATACGTTGGGAGAAGTTTTTTCATTCCAACTGGTGAACATCCGCCACGTATATAACCTGTAAGCGGAAATAAATCTTTCAGTTTAATCATTTCAACTTTTTTATTTTTACTTACAGCAGCAGCTTTTTTTAGATTAAGTTCTTGAGTAACAGGAATACAAAACACAATATGACCACTTTTATCTCCAACGCAAACAAGTGTTTTAAATACTGATTCTGGATTGGCTCCAATTTTTAATGCAACAGATTCTCCACTTAAATCATCTTCATCAACTTTATATGAAATTGTTTCAAATATGATTTTGTGGGATTCGAGAATTCTTATTGCGTTAGTTTTGCTCATATGTGTTGTGGAATTTTTGAATTTCTTCTTCAGTTAAATTTAACGCCTGTGCTCTTAGTAAAAACCTAGTGTATTCATTTGTAGGCTTATCAATTAAAGCTTTTGTTTCCCCATACTCAACAACTTTCCCGTTATACATAATTATTAATTCATCAGAAATGTGTTTTAAGATGTTAAGATCGTGCGAGATACAAATTATTGTAAGATTAAGCTCCAATTTTAATTTAATAATTAGTTTAATAATACTAAGCTGAGCTTCAACATCCTGTGAAGAAAATGGTTCATCCAAAACTAAAATTTCAGGCTCCACAATAACAATTCTTGCAAGAGCAATACGCTGCTTTTCGCCACCGCTTAATTGTGACCCTTTACTTTCTTTTAAACTCGGGTTAAGATTAAACTTTTTAATAATTTCATCAACTTCAGACTCATAGTTCTTGTCTTTCTTAAATTTCAATTCAAAGGCTTCATTCAAAACATCTTTCACTTTTCTAAATGGATTTAACAATTCACCATCATTTTGAAATAATATTTGCACTGGATTTGACAGAGAGTCACTCCAATCTTTTACGAAATGATTAAGAATTGTACCGGAGGTTTGGAAATAAACTCTGCTTAATATTTTTGCAAGCGTAGATTTACCGCTGCCTGACTGACCGGAAATTCCAAGTACTTTACCCCTTTCAATTTCAAAAGAAACATCCTTTAATATCTCAGTAGTTTGATTATTGGAAAATAATTTCTTGTTTTCAATGGAGTAAGAAATCTTTTCAGCTTTTAGAATAATATCTTTCATTGCAGTTCTTTATAAGACTGAAGAAAAGTATTGTGAAGCGGAAGATCAGAATCTTTAAAAAAATCAACCATTCCTATAAACTCACTTAATTTGTTATCATGTAGAAAAGCAATTTTATCAGAAATTTCTTTTGCAAAATCAATATCCTGAGTAACAATTAAAACCGATCCGCCTGTTTTCTTAAATTCTAATAGTTTTAGTTTAATAAGATTAATATTAGCATAATCAATAGCAGAAGTTGGCTCATCCAATATTAAAAGTTTTGGATTTGAAAGCATCGCTATCATTAAACTTATTCTCTGTGCCATACCACCGCTGAGCTCATAAGAATGAAGATTAGAAATTATCTGATAATCAGGAAGCAAAAAACTTTTTAATTGGAGTGAAATAGTCTTCTCCTTAAATCCTGTATAATCAAAATAATATTTTATAGTTTTCAAAGGATCGAAATTCCAAGTCAAATCCTGCATAACATATTTAATCTCTGTTTTGCGCAGGGATAATAATCTCACTTTCTTCATTTCAAAAATATTTTCATCAAACCAAAGAACCTTACCATCAACTTTATAAAGATCACTATTTAATAAACTAGTAAGCGATTTAATAAGTGTGGATTTGCCGCTGCCATTTTTCCCAAGCACAGAATAAATCATATTATTGCTGATGCTAAAATTAATATTACGCAGAACTTCTCTGTCTGTATTATTATTGGTGAGGACAACTTTATTAATTTTGGCTTTAAGCATTATTAAACTTTTGTATTTGTTTATCAAAATAATAAATTAACCAAAGATTTATTAGCATTTAATTCTACTTACTATGAAAAAAGATTTTTATTGGGCAATACTAAAAAGAGTTGCAAGCTCGATACTTGTTCTTTTATTATTAGTTACTTTTATTTTTCTACTTATAAGATTAGCTCCCGGTAATCCGACTCAAAAATACCTTTCTCCACAATTAAGTCCTCAATTAGCGGAAAGTGTAACCAGATCATTCGGATTAGATAAGTCAATCTATGTTCAATATAGTTCATTTGTGCTTAATTTATTTTCTGGGGATTTTGGAATCTCCTATAACTATCGCCAGCCTGTATTTACAGTGATAAAAGATTATTTTCTTTTTACCCTTATATTCTCCTCGATCAGTTTTATAATACAATTGCTGCTGGGATATTTACTTGCCAAATATTCATTTAGAAAACATGGAAAATCGATTGATAAATATTTATCAAAACTCTCCATTATTCTGTTTTCTGTGCCGACATTTGTTATTGGTTTAATATTAGTTTACATATTTTCAGTTAAGCTTGATGTTTTGCCAACATCTGGAATCAAATCTATTTATCATGATGATCTTGATTCAATTAAAAAACTTACAGACTTTTTTATCCATTTAGTGTTACCAATGATTACACTATCATTAGCTGGCATTGCAGTTTTTTATAAGTACCTAAGAGATAATTTTGATTCTGTTAAAAGTAGTTCGTACATCCTAAACTTAAGAGCCAATGGATTTACCGAAAAAGAAATATTTAAAAAGCATTTACTCCCAAATTCAATTCAGCCTTTAATTTCTATTGCAGGAATTGAGTTTGGAATATTACTAGGGGGTGCTTTACTTACCGAAGTCATTTTTTCTTTGCCAGGTATGGGGCGATTAACAGTAACTGCAATTTTAAATCGTGATTTCCCTCTTGTAATTGCATGCACTTTTATAGCTGGCTTAATGATGGTGCTTTCAAATTTGGCTGCTGATCTTATAAAGATAAAAATGGATAAGAGATATTTAAAAGAATTAATCAACTGATGTTAAATAAAATAAAAATATGGCATTTTATTCTATTTGTTCTTTTAACAATAGCTGTAATAAGGTATACACATTTATTCAATTTGCTAAGTTTATTATTGTCGCTTATTCAATCGCTTTTTGTAGGGAATATTAATTTATCCGCAGTTATCGATATATCATTGATTGATAATATAATCTCATTATTACTTATTATAAGTTTACCTATAACAATTCTAAGGTCAGGCAAAATTAAAAAATTACTTTCGCGTAGATTAAAAATAGCTGATTCATTATTAATATTGCTGTTAGCATGTTTTATTTTCGCACCAGTTATAACCCTTCAGCATCCTGATTTTCAAAAAAACATTTCGGTAACAAAAATACTCCCGCCCTTTTCATTGGTAGATTATATAGAATTAAAGAATCGATCAAATAAGAATGATGATAATGATGTAAAGAAATTAATTAACAAAGTTGTTCCAGTATCGTATAATGAAAATATTATATTTATCGATAGTCTGAAAGTTGATTCTTCAATCATATATTACCAGTCAGGTTTTCAGTTTAATGTTGATAAAAATTCACTAGTAAGTATTAATAATAAGCCGGTAATTGAATCCAAGTTATTTTTACTGGGTTCAGATGAATTTGGTAGAGATGTTTTTACAAGAATTGTATATGGATCAAGAATCTCCTTGTTGGTTGGATTTGGGGCAGTTTTGGTTTCATTTATTTTAGGATTAACATTTGCTTTCATCGCAGTTGAACAAGGTGGATTTGCAAATCTATTTTTAAGTCGATTAACAGATTTGTTTCTTTCATTTCCAGCTATATTTTTAGTTATACTTATAATCGCTTTGTTTGGCAATAGTATTATTTCTATCATAATTGTTTTAGGGTTTTCAGGTTGGATGAGTCTATTTAAAGTAACGAAAAGTGAAATGCTATCCATAAAAAATAAAGAGTATTATTTATCTGCTAAATTAATTGGGTTAAAAAATATCAAACTGTTGATACGAGAAATATTACCTGTTATTATTGTTCCTGTAACTGTCAATTTAATTTTTCAACTCAGTAATGTGATTTTGGCAGAATCAGCTCTTAGTTATTTAGGTATAGGCACTGGAACTGAATATCCATCCTGGGGTTCCATGATTGAAGCCGGGCAACAATATATAACACAATCATGGTGGTTAATATTTTTTCCCGGATTTACTTTAATAATCTCCTTGTTGAGTATTAATGAAATCGGCAGAGAGATAAATAAATTTCTTAATCCCACAATTAATTAGTCAATGATTAATAAACGATACATTGTTAGTAAAAAATTAGGCGAAGGAAGAAGTAAAGTATTTAATGTAATAGATACTGAATTTCCTGAAAGAGAAGTAGCTGCTAAATTTTTACCCCCAGCAGCATCAAATGAAGAACAGGAATTGTTTCGAGAAGAATATTTTATACTTCAAAAACTTGATCACCCTAATATTATAAAGTCATTTGAACTTTGTAAGGTTTTAATAAAAGATGAAGATGAAGATCTTGAAATAGAAAAATTCTCTTCTTTTATAACTATGGAATATTTTCCATCCAATCTGTTATTAAACTATAGCGGATTGAAAGATGAAAAAAAACTAAATTTAATTATCAAGCAAATTTGTTCCGTTCTTTATTATCTGCATCAAACCAATTATATCTATTACGATCTTAAAGCTGAAAATATTCTTGTCTCTGAAACAAATGGCAATCCTGTTATTAAAATCATCGATCTTGGGTTGGCACGCTACACAATGGCTGAATATGAAAAAGAAATTCAAGGCACTGCATTTTACATCGCACCAGAACTTTTAAAAAACGAACAACATAATTATAGAGTTGATTTTTATTCTTTGGGAATTCTGCTTTATCGAATTGTATATGGAAATTTCCCATTTGTTGGTCAAAATGAAATTGAAATATATAAAGCTCACATTGAAGAAGATTTTGAATTAGGCCCGTCAAATTATTCTGATAGTTTAATAAAGGTTATTTCAAAATTAATTAAGAAAAACCCTTTAGAGCGGTATGAAAATGCATTACAAATCCTTTTAGATTTAGAGATATCGATTGATTTTGAAGTTATTAAAGACTTAATCCCTGCTAAAGTCTTTAGTGACAGAAAAGATGCATTCAACATTTTAAGCACTTATCTAAAAGACAAAACAAGTAATGAAGTTTTCACGGTTACCGGATTTGATGGTTCAGGAAAAACAACATTAATGCAGGAAATTTACCGTCAGAAGCATTACTCATTATTTATTGAAAACACTAAAATCAAATCAGGATTTGAAGCGGTAAAGTATATTTTTAGAAAAATTATACTATCTGAAGTTATATATCGTGAAAAGGAAAAAGAGTATGCGGATATTATTATTGATTTCTTTGATAACTCTTCAAATAGTTTTTTCGATTCAGTAAAAAGAATATTTAATACTTTACCCACGGGCATAGAGCTTACCCTACTTTTAGATGACTATAACATGTATGATGAATTTACGAAAGAATCATTGACTGAGATTATAAGAATATTCCAGGTAAAGGGAATAAAAGTAATTTTAACCGAATCTTCTGATTTTGATCATTCTTCCTCGTCGTTAAATAATTTATGTGTTATTCAGCTTAATCAGTTTACTGATCATCAGCTCACAGAGTTTTTGGATTTAAGCTATTCTCCATCTTTTCCTAAAGCAGAGTTAAAAAAATATATTTTACTCTATTCTGATCTGCAACCTGGAAATATTAAACAGTTTATTAAAGATTTAATACTTCTAAAGGTAATTCAGTTTAATAATGCTATAGTCACATTTGAATCAACTGAAGATATAATTCTTGCACTCCAAAGTTCGCACGAAGAATTATACCGCATGCGTCTTAGTAATTTGAACAGTCTTGAATTAAAACTAGCCCAAATAATATCAGCATTTGAAATATCCATAGAGCAAACCGTGCTTGCAGCATTACTGGATGTTAAACATGAAATTCTAAAATCCATACTTGATGAGCTGGAGAAAAAAAACATTATTGATCCATTAAGTCTTAGTAATGCACCTAGAATCAATTCTTATAACTTTAAGAAATACATATACTCAACCATCAACAACCGAATTAAATTTCATATAGTTCTCGCTAACTCAATTAAAAAATTGTTCGCTGATTTTAACACAATGGAATTAGCAAGACAATTTGAGCTTGCAAATGAGTACGAACAATCTGTTGAATTTTTTAAAAAGGAGATTACTCAGGCTGAAGAAATTAGTGCTTACGCATATAAAAAATCCCTTTTAGAAAAAGTATTGCAGTTTAATATTAATGAAAAATTACTAATATCATTCAAATATGAACTTGTAAAAACTCTTTATAAGCTAAGTGATTTTAAACTTGCCTTAGAAAATATTTACAAGCTAAATTTTGAAAAAATGTCTGATGAGGATAAAAATCAGATGCAATTTATTAAAGGGACTTGCCTGATTGGATTAAGAAAACTTGAAGATGGGAAAAGCATTTTACTTCAATTACACTTATCAGTAAAAGATATTGTATTTAAGCAAAAAATTCTGATTCAGATAGCTTATGCTGAATTTGATTTGAATAATTTTAGTGAGGCTGAGGATTATTGTAAAAAATTGCTTGAAGACAAAAATTTAATGGATGAAGAAAAAGAAAAGTGTTTTAATCTTTTAGGTCTTATTGAAATTCAGTTTAGAAACAACCCGGACCAAGCTTTAAAGAATTTTATTCTTGCAGAAGAAAGTTATCCTAAAAGAAAGGTGACTGATAGAATCGCACGTATAAAAGTAAATATTGGCACTATTTATAACATACTTGGAGATAAGAATACAGCCTCAAAATATTGGCAAGAAGCAATAAAACTAAATCAGACTATTGGTAATTTAGAACAAGAGGCTTTAATCCTCATAAATTATGGGGTTTTTTATCAGGGAAATAATGACTTCGAGAGGGCATGTGAAAGTTGGTTGCGTTCTGAAAAAATATTTACAGCCCTTGGAAATCAGAATGGAATAGGTTTATCGCTAAGTAATCTTGGTGAAGTTTATCTGCACACTTGTGACTATCAAAGTGCATATGATAATATTAATAAAGCACTAAATATTTTTAATCAATTAAATAATAAAGAAGAAGCTCTTAATGATATTTACTTATTGGGAATATTTTGGTTTGCTATCGGAAATACTGAAGAATTAGAAAGAATTATAAATCAATATGAATATTTCTTATTTACTGACGAAAATAATTCTGAAAGAAATAATTTAATTTTTAATTATTTAAAATTATTACTAAGAATAGGTAAACCTAAATCGCCTGAATTGAATACTGAAATGTCTTCGCTTTTAGAAATAGCAAATAAAATACCGGAAGTAAGTATTTATGTAGATGCTATTATTAAAATATCGGAACATTTAATAAATATAAGAAAATTTGATAAAGCATTGTTTTATCTTTCTGATAAAGATTTTATAAAATATGTTGAACAAAATGTTATATTCAAGGCACAACGAGAATATTTATTTGGAAGGATTGCATACTTTACACAAAATGAAAATTTGAAATCGCCGCTAGAGTATTTTGAGAGCGCATATAATTTGATTGAAGAAGAAAGTATTAGCGAACTGACCTGGAAAGTTCTTTTTACCATTGCTGAAACGTATTGGGAGCGAGGTAATTTTTATAAAGCGAAAAAACCACGACACTATGCCTATGAATTGGTAAATATGATCGGTGAAAATATTACTAATAATAAAATAAGAACAGCTTATTTTAATAATCCCGAAAGAAAAAAAGCCATAGAAAAATTAATTCTAATCGGCAATCAAACTCAGTTAAATGAATACCAAAAAAGTTAATATAAAAATATATTCTGATAATGATGATATCAGTGCTATCAACTCCGGTTTAAGACAGGTTGAGTTAGAAAGTATTCCAATTGCGTTTACAAATCCCAAATTATTTTCAGCTGAAGAAGATACAATATTGGTATTGCAAATCGATTCATTGGCCTCAGGACTATTAGCAGAAGTTGCTCTAGTTAAAAAAGAGATTCTTAACAAAATTATTATTGTAATTAGAAACAACAATGCATTACTAGTTAGTACAATTGCGAAAATGGGTCTGCACGATATATTTGTATTTCCGTATGAAATAGTAAAGTTTACATCCTATATAAAAGAGCTTATCACTAATGGGTTATATAAGACTTCTGCAACTACCCGAAGAGATGATGATAGCATAAGATATAATCTTGCAAGAATAATTGGCAGTTCTCCAAAATTTTCTCGGACTATCGATCTCGCAAAAAAAGTATCTGAGCAAAGTTCGTCAAATATTCTTTTATTGGGCGAAACAGGAACCGGCAAAGGTTTATTTGCTAGAGCGATCCATAATTATGGAAAGAATCGTAAAGATCCTTTTGTTGATATTGTGTGTACTGCTATTCCCGAAAATCTTCTTGAATCAGAATTATTTGGGTATGAAGCGGGAGCCTTTACTAGTGCAAGAACTAGAAAACTTGGATTGTTTGAAATTGCAGAAAATGGAACTCTTTTCCTCGATGAAATTGGTGATATGAGTTTAAATTTACAAGCAAAACTTCTAAGAGCAATTGAAAAAAAAGTTATAAAACGATTAGGCGGTATTGTTGATATTCCTGTCAATGCAAGAATAATATCTGCAACTAATAAAAATATTGAACAAATGATTGAAGAAGGATCTTTCAGAAGAGATCTATTTCATCGATTAAATGTAGTTACAATAGAACTTCCTCCTTTAAATGAAAGAAGTGAAGATATTGTAAGTCTGGCTGATCATTTTATTGAAGAATTTAATTTTACTTTTAATAAGTCAGTAAAAAAAATAAGTAAAGAATTGCGATATTTTTTTCTGGGATATCCCTGGCCTGGAAATGTTCGGGAATTAAAAAACGTTATTGAACGAGCGGTTCTTCTATCAGAAAATGGGGAATTAACTCTAAACGATTTTTCTAATCTTATTAACTCTGTACCTGCAGTAATGCAATTAAATTCAGGTAATGGAGAAGTTCCTGAAAATGTTATTCGAATGGATTTAAATTATGGTACCACAGATCTTAGGAAATTATCTAAACATTATGCACTTCAAGTACTGGAAAAGGTGGGTGGAAACAAATCTCAAGCTGCAAAACTTTTAGGAATCTCCAGACCAAAACTTGATACTCTGGTCGCAAAAAAGAAATAACTAATATACTTTCTTTTCCTTGTAACTCATTTTTAAAGTAAATATTTTTTACAAAAAAAACTTAATTCCCATTCAAAATCGGTAATTATGACCGATTTATCTAATAAATCATCAAAAATTTTCAATTATTAACAGTCTTATGTGGCACTTTCATTGCCTTATTTTAACACTTATTAGAGGGCTAACTCCAGTTATGCGGAGTTAAATTTAATATGAATTCAGTGTTATAATAATTATTTCATCAGTTACATGGTGGGAGCTATGCAAAAATCTATATTCATGTTTGTTTTGCTGTTTACCCTAATTGCAACTTCATTCGCACAGGTTGAAGAAGCAGTTAGATACAGAGTTCAGGGCGATGCAACTCTGGTTGAGCAGCAAGTTAGTGTTTCAAATTCTAATGAATCAACTGATAATTTGATTTTACAGAACAGATCAAACTCTCAGCTTGAGGAATTAGGCGGAAGATATGCTTGGACAAGATCAAACTCTCAGCTTGAGGAATTAGGCGGAAGATATGCTTGGACAAGATCAAACTCTCAGCTTGAGGAATTAGGCGGAAGATACGCTTGGACAAGATCAAACTCTCAGCTTGAGGAATTAGGCGGAAGATATGCTTGGACAAGATCAAACTCTCAGCTTGAGGAATTAGGCGGAAGATACGCTTGGACAAGATAAATCTCTGAGCTAAATTATTATTTTAAGCCTTCAATTATTTGAAGGCTTTTTTTTTAAATTATGCTGTCAATAAAAATATCATTAGTAAATCTTTGCTTATAAATTCTCATGAAACTTATTTTTAGTGTAGTTATTTTATTTACCTTCCATTTAATCATTTATCCACAGGAAGCAACAAAAATAGCTCTAATTCATGAGACCAGTTATGATTTGATTGATGCAGAAAATCAAGCCGGCGTTATTTATGTTTCACTTTTTGATCTAATAAAAGCGTTACCACTTTCCATTTTTGAAGAAAGTAAAGCATTAACTGCTAAAATATTATTTCAAAACTATGCACTTCAAATCAACTCAAATAATCATTTTGTCTCTATAATAGATTTACAGGATAATTCAGTCAAAACAGTTCAATTATCTAGTCCTACTTATGCTAAGGGTTCTAAGATTTATATATCATTATCTTCAATTATTGAATTAATAAATCAATTCTGGCATAAGGAGTTAGTATCCTTGGCTCCAAATAGAGTAAAGATTGTTGAAAAATCAAAAATGTTAACAGACTTGAAACTTAGCGAAAGTGCAAAAGTTTCAAATATTACAATCGAGTATGGTTCAGAAAATGTTTTATTAAAGATAAAAACTATTGGTCAGGTAGATAATTTTTATAATTATTATCGATCCCAAAACTTGCATTTAGTATTATGGAACACTACAATATCAAAAGATTCAATACTATTTCTTAAATCAACAGATATCATAGATAGACTTGAGATTACCGGTGAATTGCAATTTCTGGAATGCAAATTTATTCTTAATGAAAAAGAGACAATCACTGAGGTATATAAAGGGATAGATGAAAATGAAATAATCATTAGAATTAGTAAACGAGATTTTGGGGATTGGTATACAAGGGAAAGTGAACATTTTAAAATTATATATCGTGATTCACACTCACATCTTGTAAATCATTTACTCTCATCTGCAGAAAATTCTCTGGCACAGTTACAAAAACTTTTTGACTACCAACCAGATGATAAAATTATTATTAACACTTACGATGTTAGTGATTATGGATTCGGTGCAACCACTACAATACCAGAAAATTATATTAGAATTGAAATTGAACCTCTGGAACCAGGTTATGAAATGGTTCCATATTCTGAAAGATTTCAATGGCTGCTAAGTCATGAACTTGTTCACATAGTTGTTAACGATATGGCTTCAGATTTTGAATCTTCGGTAAGAAGTGTCATCGGAAAAGTGAACCCAGATAAAAACCAACCACTTACAGCTTTTTACAGTCTATTTACTAATCATAACAGATACACTCCAAGATGGTATCAGGAAGCAATTGCTGTTTTTATTGAAACATGGTTTAGTGGTGGTTATGGAAGAATTCTTGGAAGTTTTGATGAGATGTATTTCAGAACTTTGGTAAATGATAAAAAAGAATTTCCAGGTGTTTCTGAAATTGAAAATGTAACTTCACACAAAAGTATATTGCTGGAAAATATTCTTTACCTATATGGTACAAGATTTATTGCACATCTTGCAAATAAATATGGAACGCAAAAATTGTACGATTGGTTTTCCCTTAAAGCTAATGAATTTTATCCAGGATTAGAATCAAAGTTTGAAAAAATTTATGAGCTGGATTTTAAGGATGCATGGAAAAATTTTATTTTGGATGAAATGGAATTCCAAAATTCAAATATTTCACTCATTAAAAAATACCCGGTTACGGATTTTCAAAAACTATCTAACAAAGCATTTGGTTGGGTTACTCATATAACTTATAATTCAAAATATAATTCGTTAATCTTTGGAAATCACCGCAAAGGTGAGTTAGCTGAAATCCGGAGTTTTAACCTGGATTCAAAAGAATCAAATCATATTACAACTCTTCAAACACCAAGCCTTGTTCAAGTAGCATCTGTAGCTTATGATGAAACATATAACAAACTATTTTATACAACTAATAATAATCAACTCTACAGAGATGTTTGGGAATATGATTTAAATAGTAATAAGGAAAAATTACTTTTTAAAGATTCTAGAATCGGACAATTGACAGTTTCTATATCGACACATGATCTTTGGGGAATTCAACATTTGAGTGGAAAGTCGATTTTAGTTAAATCAAAGTATCCATATACAGAATTTCAATCGCTTTCTGTGTTTGATGTCGGTGATGAATTTTCAGATTTATCCATCAATAGAAAAGGGAATCTTCTTGCATCCGTATTGCATAGATCAAGTGGACAGCAATCAATAATAATTTCAGATATAACCGGATTGGAAAAAGGAAATTCATTTCAATTCAAAACTATTTCCTCAAGCGGATCACCTGAAAATCCATCCTGGTCTTCAGATGGGAAATATTTGTACTGGAATGCTTATACAAATGGGGTTTCAAACATTTACAGATACGACTTGCAGACCGCAGAAATTATTCCAATAACTAATACAGTAAAAGGATTTTTTAAACCTGTACAGGTTTCTGCGGATTCAATGATTGCAATGGAATTTAATCTTGATGGATTTATTCCTGTAAAGTTCAAAATAAAAAAAGCAGATAAATTGCCTGCAATAAATTATTATGGACAAAAGATATTAGATAAATCACCTGAACTATATGATTTGAATCTTAGACCCGCTAATGAAGTGATTGATAAAAATCTATTTAGCGAAGAAAAATCCTATACATCGTTAAGTGATCTTTCAGTTAAAACATTTATTCCAACTGTATCCGGATTTCAGTCACGCGTTGTACTTGGTGTGTTTACCCAGATTAATGACCCATTACTTAATCATGATCTTATCATTGAAGCAGGGATTTCACCATTCAAAGAAACTACTAATGATATAAAATTCCATTTACGTTTGAAGTATAGTTACGAACAAAAATTTATTTTAGGAATTGAACAAAACGCTCCTGATTTTTTTGATCTGTTTAATAAAAGAAAAAGAGGAATGCTTGGAGGAAGATATTCTGTTGGATACAATCATTATTGGATATTTGATAATCCTCTTAAAGTTAAACAAAGCACAGAGCTTGCTATCTACCGTGGTATAAAATTTATTAATGATAACACTACAGAAGTAAGGCAGCCTGATTTTGCTATTCTGAAGTCAGAACTTGAAATACGAGATCTTAGAAAAACAATTGGCAGTATTGATTGGGAATCAGGTGATCTATTTAAATTTTCGGTGCTTGGGTATGGTTCAAATCCTGATGATCCGCAATTTTCCGGACAGTTAATGGGTGAGTGGGATAAATATTTTATCTTTCTGGCTTCACATAATGTCCTCCACATTAAAGCGGCAACTGGTTATCATATAGTAAATGAAAATGTTCCGGAAACTATGTTTTTCTTTGGCGGTTTTGGAAATAGAGAAATTGAGAATGAACCTGTAAAACAATTTGAAAAAATGTTTCGCTTCCCCGGTGTTCCTATTTATAGTATTTCTTCTGATAAATTCTTAAAAGTAATGATTGAAAATTCATTGCCGCCTATCCGAATACCAAATTTGTCTTTTAGCAGCATTGATTTTAAGAACATTAACTTGTCTATTTTTTCCCAGAGTTTAATCTCCGATTCACCTGAAATTGATAAAATAATTAATTTTGGGGCGCAGATTAATGTAATGTTTGAGCATTGGTATAATCTTGAATCAACAATTTCGACCGGATTTGCGAAAGCCTGGTGGAGAAGTGGAAATGACACAGAATGGTTTATTTCCTGGAAACTTCTTAAAGATTAGTCCCATTTATAAGTATTATTTACCTCATTGTAAACTTTATTCGTTTATATTTAACCAATAAAGCGGTATAATTATTGCGCACATATTAAGGTTTATTTATTATTTGAGAACAATAAAAAGTTAAATGAAATTTTCAGAATTTAAAAAAAATATTGATAGCGGAATTAAAACCAGTTTGGATACTGAGATTACTTCAGAAAAGGCCAAAAATCTTGAAGTAATTTTAAATATCTTAAACAGTATAAACCGCTCACTAATACTTGATGATGTTCTTGAACTTGTTTTAAAAAATGCAATCCGTTTAACAAATTCTGAACGCGGTTTTATTGTTTTAAAAAGTCACAACGGCAAACTTGAATTTAAGCTCGGCTTGGATTCAAATGGGAAAGAACTTCCTGAAAGTCTTTTTCAGATAAGTAACTCTGTTGTTGAAGATGTTTTTTATAACGGGCAATCCAGATTTATCGAAGGGGCCCAAAGTGATGTTACATTAGAATCAAGCAAGAGTATACTTCGTTTGGATCTTCAAACAATTCTTTGTTCACCTCTAATTACAGATGGAAATAAAATAGGTGTAATTTACGTAGACAGTAAACATCTTCATAAAATAAAAGAAAAGGAAACTACTAGCACTTTTGAAATATTAGCTGGTGCAGCAGCAGCAGCAATTCGAAATGCACAATTATATCAAAACCAAATTACTGCTAACTCAGCATTGCAGGAAGCAAATAGTCAGCTAATACAGGCAGAACGTAAAGCATTAAAAGCAGGAATTGATTCTGAGATTGGACAGTCTTTACAAGGTCTTGTTCATTTAGCTTTGCTGGAGAACGAAAGTTTGCTTAGAATGTTAGAGAAGCTGAAAAAGGAAAATGAGGATTCAGGGATCGGCAAAGAATCACTTATGTATGATAGATTAAAACTGAAATCAAAAGTTGCGATAGATAGCATTAGAAGTATCCAGAAGTATGCACAAGTACTTATGGAAACTGCAATCATGAATTTGAATAAAGATAGCGGTGATTTAAACAGAACGATACAGTCTGTAATTAAATATATCTCGCCTATGAAGAAATATCAGTTTGCAACATTTAAAACTCAGCTGAACAATATTCCGGTTTGTAATTATGATTCTGAACAAATACAACATTTGCTTGTGCATTTGTTTACTAACTCTGTAAATGCTAAAAAAGATGTTACTATAAATATTCAATCTTTATCTGATGATAGATTTGTACATATTATTGTAGAAGATAATGGTCCTGGAATACCGGAAGATGTCAAAAAAGATTTGTTTGTATCTTACACTCCAAAGAAAAACAGTTATGGATTATTTTTATGTAAAAGTATTGTTGATAGACATAACGGTGAAATTAAATTGTATGATTCAGAAACAGGAACTAAAATAAAAATATCATTACCGATTATATAAGTATGGTAACCACAGATTTTATAAAATATGTAAGTCTTATGTATAACAAAGTCCGCTTTCCTGTTCAGGTTATGGAACAAAGCGGAAAAATAGTTTACGTCAATGAAGCGTTTACAATTTTATGGGGATATCATCTTGATGAATTAACTGAGTATTCAATATTTAATGATAGCGTTCTTAGAGAAAATAATGCCGTTGAAAAAATTATGGAAGTACTTAACGGCAAAACATATACTGCTATAGATTATTATGAAGATTCATTATTACGTTCCCGCGATTATGCAATCCCGATATTAAGAACTAACATCTTTATTATTAAAGATGAAGATGAGCCTTATATTGTTATGTATCACGAAGATCAAACCGAAATGCTTTTAACAGAAGAAGAGGTCAAGAAAGCACGAGATGCCAGTTATGAATCTGAAAGATTAAAAAATACCTTCTTAAATGTTTTATCACATGAACTTCGTACTCCATTAAATATTATTTTGGGCTATTCATCTCTAATAAAAGAAAATTTAGCCGATAAAATTGGTGCAGAGGATAAAATTTATCTGGATAATCTTCACAGTGGAAGTGAAAGATTGTTTAAAAGTATAACACAAATGCTAGAATTTGCCCAGATTGAAGCCGGCAATTATAACTTAAATACTGAAACTACAGATTTAATTAGTATCATTCAAAATTGTCTTCCGGAACATCATAAACAAGCAGCCGAAAAAAATCTTGAGATAAAAACTAATTTTTCGCACAAAAAAATATATGTTGATGTTGATGTGCAATGTGTTGAAAATGCATTAAATAGTCTTATTAGCAATGCTGTTAAATTTACTCATCAAGGATATGTAGAGGTTGAAGTAAATATTTTGCAGGAAAAGGGATTAGCCATCTGTAAAGTACGAGATACTGGTATAGGAATTTCTACAAAATATCTTGATCATCTTTACCAGCCTTTTAGTCAGGAAGATTTGAATGTTGGAAGAAACTATGAAGGAAACGGACTAGGGCTTGCATTAGCTAAAAGATACGTTGAAAAATTAGGCGGTTCTCTACTTGTAGATAGTATAAAAGGTGTTGGTTCAACATTTACATTTACACTCCCTTTAAATCAGTCAAAAGCTTTTTTAACAGTAAATGATAAAGAAGAGTTACGCGGTGCAAACAAAATTCTTATGATTGATAACTCTGGTGAAACATTTGAGCTTGTTAAAGCATTTTTAAAAAATTCATTTACTCTTTCTAATTACAGCATACGAGAATTCAAGCTTGAGTTTGTTCAGGATAGCACATTTAGCCATTTTATTTTTGATGTTGACAAGAATTATTGGCAGCAGGGAATTTTTATTTGTAAGGATATAAAGAGACACGATCCATTTAAAAGACCAATTATTGTTATATCAAGTGAATATATCGAAGATAAAATTAAAGAGTTTTATCAGGCTGGAGCAACAAAGTTTTTAGTTAAACCATTCGGGAAATCAGATCTCACAAAGATCATTAACGAAACCATCGACTCTTAATTCCGCATCAACCCTTCTTCATTCTATATAACTTCCACCAAGGTGTTCTTGGCGATTCATGATGTTCGTAATGATATCCAAAAAAGTAACACGATAACATTGCCCACAAGTGATTTCGTTTTTGGGTTCGAGCCCGATGCGGCAGCATTTTTTCTGTGTGAGGATATTTATGCGGTAAATATGTTCCAAAGAAAAACAACTGAAATGTCCCCAGGAAAGCTGGAACAACCCAAAACATAATTATTGAAAACTCATCAAACCAAATTTTTAAAATGTTAAAAGCAACTGCCATAATTATTATTTGTGTAATAGTTGTGTATCGCCAGAGAAAAGTACCCCACCAAATAAAAAAGTTTTGAGATTTTGTATAAAAATCTGGATCAGATTCTTCGCCCGGGTTTTTATGATGCTTAAAATGATTTTTTATTAATTTGCTGTATGATAAACCTGCAAAAAGTATAGTTGATATCCATCCAAAACTTTTATTTATAAATTTGTTTTTAGAAACAGTTCCGTGCATCGCATCATGAGCCGTGATAAATAATCCGGTATATAAATATCCTTGTAGTAAAATATGTAAATAGAACAGCGGATTTATAAAATCAACTTGTACATAGTTTAAAGAATAAAACAAATGTAATGCCCAAAAACTGATTATTATTAAAGCAACTAAAATTCCCATAAAAACCCTAACTATAGAATAATAATAATGAAACAAAAAATATAAACTGAACTAACAAATAATGTTTAGACAAACCTGATTGCAGCTTTACTTTTAAGATCGAAAAAAGTAATGCAGAAATAAATGCAATTAAAAACCAGGCAATATAATTTTGAATTGGAATAACATTTTGTGACCATTGCCAGTAATCTAACTTTATTGCTATAGGTTCTAGTACTAAATCAAAGACAACTGATAATGTTGCCGCAATTAATGAGTTGGCAAGTACATTTTGGGTTATTAACTGAGCAACAGAGATTGTTCCAAGTATTACAAGAATCCAATTAAACCCAATAATTAATGGAACTTCAAAAAGTTTTAAACCCAATGTTTCACCGTATTTATATTCTCCAAAAATTAACCCGGTTTTAATACCAATTACTTCAAAAGCAAAAGTCAATAGATAAGTTAGGGTTATCCACTTTAAGAATTTATTTGATCCTTTATAAGAAGTAAATAGAACTAGAGTCCCGGTTAAAAGCAATGTAACAGGAGTGAGGAACAACATTAGTTCTCTTAATGGATAAAAAAGATGGCCAAAAATACCAACACTAAAAATCAAATAAAGAAAAAGTATTTCTTTATACTTAACTAAATTTTTCGTTCTTTCCATACCAACGAATTCGATTTAAATTTTATTGAAGAAACTATTCCAATCCAGATCATCAATATCATCTGTAAAGGGTGAAGTATAATGTTAATCCACCAGTTTTGCTTACTGCTCAACGATACAAAAAATCTGGCAGTAAGAACTAAAAAAACAGGAATGATGGCAATAACAGATTGAGTTATAATTATAAAAGGAACAATAAATACGATGAATAAAAAAAAGATTATTAATATGAAAAATATTGGATTGATTGAAAACCCAGCATAAAAGTTTTTGGCAAATCCATTATAAGCCTGTTTGAAAGAACTATACATTCGGCAAAAAACCAAATCACCACCTAACAATGTTTCAACTTTAAAATTATTCTGCTTTACAAGTCTGGCAAGTTCCATGTCTTCAACAACTTTATCTTTAACTTTTTGATGACCACCTAAATTAAAATAAGTATCTCTCTTCCAGAGCATAAACTGACCGTTTGCTGCAACGAAAGAATTACTTGAAGAAGTTAATACAAATTTTAATGGCAAAAATGTAAGCAGCAGCCAATTCATTAAAGGTACAATTATAAATTCACCAAAGGATTTCATAAGCTGAGTAGGGAATACAGAAATTAATTCAACATTTGTTCTATTTAATTCATGTATCGCTGATGAAATACTCTCCTTTTTAATCCCAACATCGGCATCTACAAAAAGTAAATATTCACCCGCTGCTTTTTGCGCAAGCTGATGACAAGCCCAATTTTTGCCGAGCCATCCCTCAGGTAGTATTTCACCTTTAATGACTTTTAAATTGTTTTTTTTTATTGAAGAAGCAATGTTAAATGTATTATCAGTCGAACAATCATCAATAATAATTACTTCTATTTTTTTGTATGATTGACTTAATATTCCATTTATACAACTGACAATATTCATTTCTTCATTCCGGGCAGGCACCAGGACAGAGACTAATTTATCCTCATTAGTATTTGCAATAGGTGCCTTTAATTCCGGAGCAGTATAAAAATTAAAAGCTGCAATACTACAGAATACACTTAATGATATTATTAGTAATATAATAAACATTAGATATCAATAATATTATATGAGCTTGTACTTAAATAATCTGAGTTCAACATATTAAGATTATTTATGAATTCGTTCTTCAATAATTCCGGATTAGAATAGGTATCCGATGAGGTTAATAATTTTCCAAAGCGTACATAAATTGTTGGCAGCTTTTCGTTAGTGTAGTGGATCTTAAATGCAATTGGTAAAATAGAAAAAGCAGCTTTTGCCTTTTGAGATAAAAAGTTAATTCCATCTTTGATAATTATGGGACGATGATCATATGGTTGTATTTCACCTTGGGGATAAATAGCAATAACATTATTTGAATTGGATACCAGTTCCAATGTGTATTTTAGCGATGCGAACGTTTTCCGTTTATCATTAAGTTCAATCGAATAGCAACCAAGATATTTGAAGAACCAGTATCGCTTTAACTGTTCTTCCAGCATAAGTATAAATAACTTTTTTTTAAGCAATTTTTTATTTAACCAATAAACAAAAAATCCATCCCACCATGAAAAATGATTTGGGGTAATAATTAAACCTTTTGAGTTATCAATCCTTGGTAATTCATTAATTATAATAAATTCCTTGAAAGAGGACTTTAAAAGGCTTTTTAGATAAATACTAAAAACTAAATGAGCCAATTTATTGTGGTCAGCTTTAATCATTCTGATATTCACTAGCAATTATATCTGAAACAATTTTCCCTGACAAAATTACCAACGGTATTCCACCACCAGGATGTGCACTGCCACCACAAAAGTACAAATTCTTAATCGATCTTGATTTGTTTGATTGCCTCATAAATGCAGTAAACTTATCATTCGAAGCTATCCCATAAATGCTGCCAAGATAACTGCCTGTTTTATTTTGTATATCAACGGGGGACATAATCTTTTCAAACTCAATCAGTTTTTCAATATCGATATTTAGAAACTTATTAATTTTCTGCATGATATTGTATCTACCAACCTTAACTTCTGCATCCCAGTTTTGATTGTGAATGTGAGGAGCATTCACCATTACGAACCAATTTTCTTTTCCAGCAGGAGCATCATTTTTATTTAGCTTCGAAGAAATATAGATATAAATTGTGGGATCATCCGGAACGGTTTTGTTTATAAAAAGATATTCAAATTCATTTCTATAATCTGATGAGAACAAAATGTTATGTGTTTCAAGCTCTGCAAATTCTCTTTTAATTCCCCAGTAAAAAACTAATCCCGAAAAAGAAGGGCGCTTCTTAGAATATCTTTTTGATTCATAACTGTTAAAATTCTTTATTAGATTTTTATAAGTAAAATTCACATCAACATTAGAAATGATCTTGTCATACTTAAGCGTATTATCATTAACTCTAATTTCTTTTGCTTCTCTATTTTCAAGAATTATTTCATCAACTTTTTGATTTAAGAATATGTTAACGCCTTTTTTCTCTGCTAATTTCCAAAGGGCTTTTGTTATGCTATAAATCCCATCTTCAGGGATATAACTTCCTTGATTATACTCGACATGCGAAATAATATTTAAAGTTGCGGGAGCTAAGTATGGATTAGAGCCGCTATAAGTTCCATATCGATTAAACAATTGAATGAGTCGTTTATCTTTAAAGAAACTTTCGTTAGCTTCATTCATAGTTCTGAATGGATCAATCTTTCTAATGTTTAATAAAGTTTTTAACGCTTTGGAATTTATATAAGTCGAAACATTTGAAAGATCCTTTGTTAGAAATAAGTCACCGGCAAAATCATAAATTGTTTTGCAGTAATTAAGATATTTACTTAATGACTCGGGGTTATCAGAAGTTTTTTCATTAATTTCTTTCCCAAATTTATCAACATCGAAATAAGCATTAATGATTGATTTATCCGGATAAAAATATTTACAAATCAAATCTAGTCTATTTATTTTAAGATAGTCTTCAAGATTTTCATTGCAATCAGAAAATAAATCTTTCAAAACTTGCGGCATTGTTAATAACGATGGGCCAGTATCAAATCTATATCCTCGTTCTTTTATTTCACCTGCTTTACCACCGGGTGTATTGTTCTGTTCATAAAGATCGACTTCAAATCCTTTATTGGCAAGTCTGATGGATGCTGATAACCCTCCAAGTCCTGCACCGATAACACAGATTTTCTTTTTCACTTTTTCTTTTCCCTGGCTAATTCATAGAATAATATCCACAAAGAAATCATAGAAAATGAATAAAGAAAATCTTCATACGGAATAGTAATAAATCGCTTACCGCTGAACGCAGCCTCATTATAAGTTACAACAGGAATTGAAGTGAGAAAATAATTGACGATAAGAAAAGGTATAAATCCAATTAAAATTGTTATCCAAAAATTTCTCGAGTCAAGTAAGGATTCATTAAATAAAATAGCTCCGATAAAAAAAGCCGAAGCAAAAACAGAAACAGTGAATGTGTAATTCTGATCATAAAAAATTGTTCCCAATATCACCAACAGAATTGATGGAATCACAAACAACTTGTTGTTAAAATTTAATTTTTTCTCTTTTATGTAAAACAAAACTGTTTCATAAATAAAAATACAGGAGTAGGGAACAGTTATAAAAAATAAAATCTCTTCTATTGGTAAGCCTAAAATGTAAAAGCCAATTAAATGCTCCGAATTAAATGACCAATCTCCACGCTCTGTAGCAATAACATCCCAAATAATATATGCTGTGCTTATAAATGCGATAGATTGCAAAACATGAGGAACATTCCTATAGAACTTTAGATTTTTATCGAATGATAAAATTAATGGAAAGAAAATTATTAATATGTTTATCAATAAGTATGTGCTCATATAAAACAAAAGCCGGTAATTATACCGGCAACTTAATTAAAATATATTTTTGTTTCAGGTTAGTTTAAGAATTTTTATTTCTAGTAAGCCTCTTAAAAACAAAATCATCTTTGTTGTATTTGAAACTCGTACACGCTTACTCATCAATTCCTTTACTTTTAATTTTTTAATTTTTTTAAATAATCCTTGATAGTAAAGATATGCTGAGTAAACGCCTAATTTTACGCCTATAGGTAACTTTTTAATGCCATCTAAAGCGTTTAAAAACTCTAGTTCGATTTCTTTTTCTAAATCTCTTTTGTGCATATCATCAATCTTTATTGCATGATTAACACCAGGCAAATAGATTCTTTCACGCTCTTCCATATCGCTCTTGATATCTCTTAAGAAATTTACTTTCTGAAAAGCTGAACCAAGACTTCTTGCTGGTGCAACTAAGGAATTGAATAACTTGTCATCGCCACCTGCAAAAATTTGTAAACACATCAAACCAACAACCTCTGCGGATCCATAAATATATTCATTGTATTGCTGTGGCTCGTAGTAAGAATTAGTTAAATCCATTTCCATACTTCTTAAAAAAGCATCAATGTAGTGATAATCAATTTTATATTCTTTTACTGTGTGGATGAACGCTTGCAAAACCGGATTAGTTGAAATGCCAGTTTGCAAAGCTTCTTCAGTTTCTCTGCGAAAATTTTCCATCAATAACTTTTGATTATAATTATGGAAAGTATCCACTATCTCATCGGCTAATCTTACAAAACCATAGATGCCGTAAATTGCATCACGGTATTGTGGTGCAAAAGCAGATATACCAAGACTGAATGAAGTGCTGTAACTTCTGGTTATAACCTTACTAATTGCATACGAAGTCTTATTATATTGATCCATAATCACTCCTTATTCTATCTGTTACAAGTTTTGAACTAATTATAACCATTGGTAATCCTGTGCCTGGCGTAGTTGATGCGCCCACATAATATAAATTTGGAAATTCTTCGTCTTTGTTTTTTGGTCTGAAAGCTCCAACTTGATTGATACCGTGTGCTAAACCCAATCCTGAACCTTTGTAAAGGTTAAACATATTTTCCCAATCAACCGGAGAATAAATTTGTTTTACTAAAGTGTTGGATTGGATATCAAATCCTGTTCGTTCTGATAAATCTTTTATAATGTTGTTTGCAATTTCTTCTTTGTCGTCCCAATCTTTTTTAAATCTTCTATCGGGAACAGGACAAAGAATAAAAACATTTTCGCAGCCTTCAGGCGCACATTCCGGAGTTGTTTTGGATGAAACATTTACATAGTAATAAGGTTTTTGCGGAATGATTGAAGATGTAAAAATCTTATCAGCATAACCTCTAAAATTACTTCCAAGAAAATAATTATGATGCTGTAGCGAATCGATTTTACCTTTTAATCCAAGATATATTGTAAATGGTGCTAGTGTCCAATCCATATTATCTAATTTCTGCTCCGTGAACTTTTTTCGTCCAAGAATTTGTCCTCTGAACGAAGCCGCATCAGAATTGGAAATAAAAATATCAGCACTCCAGGCTTTACCTTTTCTATCAAGTAAAGAATTTAATTTGCCGTTTGAATTTGCGACACCAACAATCTCAGTGTTAAAAACAAATTTTACTCCTCGTGATTCTAAAATCTTCATTAACTCTTCAACAATTTTGTACATTCCGCCTTTAACCTTCCAGTAACCATCGTGTTTCATTTCTGTATAGTTAAGCAAGGAATAAATTGCTGGAGTATGAAATGGAGTTGAACCAAGGAAAAATGCAACGAGAGAAAATATCACGCGTACTTGTTCTGATTCAAAATTCTTTTCAACTTCACTCCACATATTTCTAAAAAGATAGGGAAGATGTTTTAAAGGAACGCGAGTAAGTTTTAAAATATAATCAACAACATTTGCGTAATTAGACTTTACAACTTTGTCTTCAGTATCGTGGAAGAATTCACCGGCACGAGATAAATATTTTTCAACCTTTGCTGCAAGATTTGGTTCGATATCTTTAAACTCTTCTTCAAGATTGTGCAAAGTTTTCCAGATTCTATAAGGTTTACTCTCGCCCTCAAAATAAACCTGGTAAAGCGGATCAAGCTCTTCAAGTTGAATTGGATTTTTGAGTCCGTTGCTCTTAAATAATTCTTCAAGTTCCCAACTCATACTCATAAAAGATGGACCAACATCAAAAGTAAAATCATCAAGCTTAAGCTGGTTTAATCTGCCGCCCGGCTTAGAGTGTTTTTCAATTACTGTTACATCGTAACCTTCGGTTGAAAGCCTTAAAGCGGTTGATAATCCGCCAAGTCCGCTTCCAATGATTATTGCTGATTTTGGTTTCTTGTTTGTCATATAGACCTAAACGGATTTGGATTATATTTAGTTCCGAAACTCTTAAAAATTTAAAGTTTTATTTTAAGATTCGCCCTGAGAGAAGAATTTTGTATCATTATTCTAAACTAATTTCATCTAATATGCAAAACATTGGAAATAAAAATTGATTGGAGCAGGAATAATACTTCTTAACCACAACAATGAAGTTTTATTATTATTGCGTGATAATAAAATTGACATCCCTTTTCCCAATATGTGGGATATTCCTGGTGGAAAAGTGGAAGAAGGGGAATCTCCAGAACAAGCCCTGAGAAGAGAAATGATGGAAGAAATGTCCATCAATAATTTAGGCGAAATCAAACTGTTCAAAATTATTACATCGGAAAACATTACTGATAATATTTTTTGGAAAAGATTAGATATAAGTCTGGCAGAAATTAGTTTGAATGAAGGGCAGACTATAGAATACTTTGATTATGCTCGAATACGAAAAACAAAACTAGCTTTTAATTACAATGAAGTTTTGGAAAGTTTTTATTCCGAAATTGTAAAAAACTTTAGCTCTTTCAAATCATAATTGTAAATTTTCCATTGTTTATTTTAGAATATAAGTTTAATAATAAATGATTATAGGATTATATATGAGAACTATTTATGGAATTATTTTATTAGTAGCATTGGGTCCTCAAATTTTTGCCCAGCAAGTTAATATGTCAGGAATCTGGACAGGCAAACTAGCTTTGCCAAATTCAATGGAATTGACAATAGTATTTAATCTATCAAAAAATGATTCAGGAATATATTCATCAACTTTGGATAGCCCCGATCAGGGTGCGATGGGAATACCAACTGAAAGTACACTGATTAACGGAGATTCTGTTTTAATTAAAATTCCTGTTGTGCAAGGCTTTTATTCAGGTAAAATTTCTTATGATGAAATGAAAATTGATGGCAAGTGGACTCAAGGCGGAATGAGTTTAGACTTGACTGTTAAAAAAGTTGAAAAACTTGAAGGAAGAAATCGACCGCAGGAACCCAAAGAACCATTTCCTTATAATTCTGAAGAAGTGCTTTTTGAAAATGAAGTTGATGGTGTTGTACTTGCCGGAACTTTAACTTTTCCAAAAGAAGGAAATAATTTTCCTGCAGTCGTGATGATAACAGGTTCAGGTGGACAGGATAGAAATGAAGAACTTCTTGGTCACAAACCATTTTTGGTAATTTCAGATTATCTTACACAAAATGGAATTGCAGTTTTAAGATTTGATGATAGAGGAATAGCTCAATCAACCGGCGATCACTCAAAAGCAACGAGTGAAGATTTTGCACGAGACGTTTTGTCTGCTGTTGCGTTTCTTAAAGAACGAAAGGAAATTGATAAAACAAAAATCGGCTTAATCGGACATAGCGAAGGCGGAATGATTGCTCCTTTAGCAGCAATCCAAAGTAATGATGTTTCATTTATCGTAATGATGGCTGGTCTTGGAATTCCAGGTGATTCGATTCTTTATCTTCAAGGTGAACTGATTCAACGTGCTGAGGGGATGAGTGAAGAAGAGATTCAGAAATCTGTTAAATCGCAAAGAGAAATATTCTCAATTGTAAAAAACAGTAACGATGATCAAAAACTTGATCAAGATTTAAGAGATAAATTTTATGAAGAATATTCAGAAATGACTGAAGAGGAGAAAAGTAAGTTGGGTGATCCTGAAGTTTATTTAAATATGCAGATCAAAACCATCACAAGTCCTTGGTTCAAATATTTTTTACGATTTGATCCTGTTCCAGTTTTAGAAAAAGTAAAATGTCCAGTGCTTGCAATAAATGGTGAAAAAGATCTGCAAGTTCCACCAAAAGAAAATTTATCTGCAATTGAATTAGCATTAAAAAAAGGAGGTAACAATAACTTTGAAGTAAAACTACTGCCTGGATTAAATCACCTTTTCCAAACTGCAACCACAGGCGCAATTTCGGAGTATGGGAAGATTGAGGAAACAATTTCTCCAGTTGCATTAGAGACGATGGTAAATTGGATTCAAAAAATCACAAAATGAAATAATTAGTAATTGTGATTTTACTTTTTATCATCCTGGATTTATCGAAGGACGACCTTTATAATTTTATTAGGTCACACTTCGACAGGCTCAGCATGACGGTTGATTAATAAAAAAATGGTACTTCCAATGAGTTTAACTGAAATAAGAAAAGCAATTTCAAAACAAAAAAATCCCGCACAAGCTATTATCCTGCAAAGATTCTTTAAAACAGGAAAAGGGGAATATGGTGAAGGTGATATTTTTCACGGAATAAAAGTTCCTGAACAGCGAACGATAGCCAAGCAATTTAAGGCCCTGAGTTTAGATAATTTAAAAACGTTGATTCTATCTAAGGTGCATGAAGAAAGACTGATTGCCTCTTTTATTCTTGTTGATCAATATAAAAATGGAGATGAAAAAAAGAAAAAAATCATTTTCGATTTTTATCTGAAGAATAGAAAAGGAATTAATAATTGGGATTTAGTTGATCTTTCTGCTCCTAAAATTGTTGGAATGTACTTGTTAGATAAGCAAAAACATTTGCTTTATAAATTTGCTAACTCAAAAGATTTATGGGAAAAAAGAATTTCAATTATTTCAACTCAAACTTTTATAAGAGAACATTTTTATGAAGACACGTTAAACATTTCTAAAATACTACTCGGCGATAAACATGATTTAATCCACAAAGCAGTGGGATGGATGTTGCGAGAAATTGGTAATCGTGATTTAGAAACTGAAGAAGAATTTTTAAAAAATCATTATAAAACAATGCCGCGAACAATGCTACGTTATGCAATTGAAAAATTTCCTGAAGAAAAACGTATTGCATATTTAAGAGGAAAAATGTGAAAAGAATAAATATTTCATCAGGAGCTAAGTGGGAAGATATTGTTGGTTACTCTCGTGCTGTAAAAATTGGAAATATAATTGAAATTGCCGGAACGACTTCAGTTGAAGATGGAAAAGTTGTCGGCGTGAACGATGCCTATCTTCAAACAAAAGTGATCTTGCAGAAAATAGAAAAAGTTTTGATTGAGGTTGATGCTTCATTAAGAGATGTTGTTAGAACTAGGATGTTTGTAACGGATATTTCTAAGTGGGAGGAAGTTGGAAAGGCACATGGAGAATTTTTTAGGAACATTAAACCAGTTACATCAATGGTTGAGGTGAAAGCATTAATTGATCCTGAAATGCTCGTTGAAATCGAAGCAACAGCAATAATTTCATAAAATGCTGGATCTCAGAATAAAATAATTTAATTTTTTAACAATTAATGTAAAATAAAATAGTAACTTTTGGCCCGTTTTATAAATCGAAAAGAAAAAAGAAATTATGTTTAAGAGTATTTTAATTGTAGCACTGATCTTCACCATAAATGTGAATGCACAATTATCTGTTAATGTTGATTCACTATTTTTCCCGCAAATGTTCACCGGAAGTATTGATAGTTTTTCTGTTTATGTTAGAAACTTGAGCAATCAACAATCTGAAGTAAAAATTAATAACATTAAAACTGTTTTCAGCACATCAGATACATTGGTATCAATTTCTCCAAATGACAGCAGTATTGTTTGGATTAAATATTACCCGAACCATAATGTAATTGATAAGGATTTGCTTTTTTTTAGTAGCGATGACAGTACTTTTGGATCAATTATTAATTTAAATGGCTCTGGTAAGTATGGTGATAGTTATGATGCAACCACGTTTAACAAGTATGATAGTGAACTTAAAACTGCATTAACAGCTTTAGTCATTAATCATACCTCACTTGGATATAATTTGGCACGCGATAAAATGTTTATGGAATTTGATAACCAAAGAGTTAACGGGCAAGGCGCTGCGGAAAACACACTTGAATGTGTATATACAGGAAGACTTGCGGTTGGCTATACTAGCCGCACTGTGGCTCAAAATGCACCATACAACTTTAATACGGAACATACTTGGCCGCAATCAAATTTTGGTGAAGCTGAACCAATGAAATCTGACCTCTATCATTTGTTTCCAACTGATATTACCGCAAACAGCATGCGGGCAAATTATCCATTTGGGAAAGCCGTTTCAAATGTTACCTGGCAAGTTGGCGGCAGTAAACTTGGAAATAATAGTTCAGGCCAATTAATTTTTGAGCCCAGAGATGTGCATAAAGGTGATGTAAGTCGCTCTATGTTCTATTTTATTACTCGTTATCCTGTGAACTATGGAGGTTTTTTTACGCAGACTCAAGAAAGTGTTTTTAGAGAATGGAATAAGTTTGATACAGTAGGAGTAGTAGAATCAAACCGTAATAACGCAATAGCACTATTGCAGTTAAAACGAAATCCATACATCGATCATCCGGAGTTTGTAGATAGAATTTATAGTTTTGCAACTAGTAATTCACGCCCAACTTTTGCTGAGTTAAACATACTTCCACTCAAAGTTGAATTTGATTCAACGAACATAAGTGAATTCAAAACTCAACAAGTTTATATTGCAAATAGCGGAAGTGCGCAATTAAATATTGATTCAATAACTATTTCCGACTCAAGGTTTTCATTAAGTCTGAACAACAATTCCATCGAACCTTATTCATCTAAAAAAGCATTGTTGCAATTCCTTCCGGATAGTCTTTTAACTTATAATGCTTTACTAAAAGTTTATACCAATGGCGGAATCAAGGAAATTGTGTTAACAGGAATTGGCAAAGACAACACTGTTAATGTTGAAGATAAAACTTTTACTCCGATCGTTTTTGCATTGGAACAAAATTATCCAAATCCTTTTAATCCAAGCACAAAGATTAAGTGGCAGTCTCCAATTAGCAGCTGGCAAACATTAAAAGTCTATGATGTGCTGGGAAATGAAGTTGCAACCCTTTTAGATGAATATAGATCAGCAGGGAATTATGAAGTTAACTTTAATGCTTCAGATCTTTCTTCAGGAATTTATTTTTACCAATTAAGATTAGGTAATAATTTAGAAGCTAAGAAAATGATGCTTCTAAAATAATTTTGCTGATTAAAATATTGTTTTTAAATTGCTCTCATTAAATCTGAGAGCATTTATTTTATAATTATTAACACTTCACAAGCCGCAATCGAAAGTTCTTGCTTCTTAATTTTTCCCGAGTTACGTTTCTATCAGAAAAGCAGAACTAATCCGACCATTGAGAGAAGATTTGATTTCGGACTTTTCAAACCTACAGAATGCAGCACCAAACCTTTTCCCAGATTTCATTAAAGAAAATTAATAGTTCTTTAAAGCTCATATTTAATTAATTATTTTTTTATTTATTTAGGAGGGCAGGGTTATGGAAATTCATCAAATAACACTTAGTGCAGAAAACAATTCAATTTCTATATCACCTGATCCAGTTTCTGTGGCCAAAGGTGATGTACTTTCATTTACTGCTAAAGGCGCAAATTTTACAGTGAGATTTAACAATGCTTCCATTATTATGCAAGATGTAGAAAAAGCAGATATAGTCTATAAAGTTGCTTCTGATGGTTCTCCAGTTGAGACAACTCCATTTGATGATATAATTTATGAAAATTACAGCTATCAGGTGGAGATCATCAAAGATGAAATAAGAGCACCTTCGAAGATGACGGTGAAAGCAATCATTACAAGAAACGGATGAGAATCTAATTTTGAAATAATATGAAAAAGCTATGTTTTATTTTTTTGATATTATTTAATATGTTTAGTTTTGCTCAACCCAGCTTCCAATTCCAGCACATAAATTCTGAGCAGGGACTTTCTACAAATACAGCTTTATGCATTGCGCAGGATAGTAAAGGTTTTCTATGGATAGGCACCTTTGAAGGTCTTAACAGATATGATGGTTACGATTTCAAAGTGTTCAAGCATAATCCCGATGATACAACAAGCATTGGTGCCAATCCTGTTTATGCAATTTATGAAGATAAGACAGGTACATTGTGGGTTGGAACTTTTGATGGCGGTCTTAACAGGTATGATAAAAACAATGAAATTTTTACTCGCTATGTTCGTGATGAGAAAAATCGAAATTCGATAAGTGCTAATATTATTTACGCAATCTGTGAAGATGCAAGTGGTTTTCTGTGGGTCGGCACCGCAAATGGATTAAATAAGTTTGATAGAAAGACAGAGAAGTTTACACGTTATTTTCATGACCCTTCTAATAACAATTCTTTAAGCTCAAGTATAATATCATCATTGGTTTATGATAGTAAGATTAATTCCTTATGGATTGGAACTAAAAATGGCGGACTCAATAGATTAGATTTAAGCAATAATAAAATTGTCTCTTATAAAAATGACCCTGCAGATCCAAATAGCATAAGTGATAATTTTGTTAATTGTTTGTACCAAGACAAAGCTGGTAATTTATGGATTGGAACTTATGGGGGTGGTTTAAACCAGTTTATAGAAAAAGAAAATACGTTTATAGTTTATAAAAAAAACGATGTGCAGCACTCAATCCCTACTGATTTCGTAATCTCTATCGAAGAAGATAATTCCGGTAACCTACTGCTTGGCACTTATGAAGACGGCTTGGTGGTCTTAAATATCAAGACTAATGAGACTATAACTTATAAACATGATTCAGCTGACCCCGAAAGTATTGGCGACAACTTAATACACGATATTTATAAAGATAAAAGTGGATTAATATGGCTTGGAACCTGGACCAATGGAATAAACAAGATAATCACTAACAAAAAATTTAGGCATTATAAGCATAATCCTTCTGATAAAAACAGTTTGAGCGGTAACGGTGTTACAGCAATATGTGAGGATAGTGATGGCATTGTATGGATCGGTACAGAACTGAATGGTCTTAATAAATTTGATATTAAAAAAGGAACATTTGCTAATTATGTTTATAATCCCAATGATAAGTTCAGCATTTCTTCTGATGGTGTTTCGGATATAAAGGAAGATAGAGAAGGAAATATCTGGGTAGTTACTGATGGGACAGGTTTTTGCAAGTTTGATAAAAAAACTAATAAGTTTATCCGATACCAGAACAATCCTGCGGATAGTAACAGCTTACCCATTGATCAGGTATCGGTTTTGCTTCAGGATAAGGTTGGTGATTTATTAGTTGGAACGTTTGGGGCCGGATTGCTTAAATATAACATCAAGAAAAATACATTCACACAAATCAAGTACAATTCAAATGAGCCGAATGATATAACTGCGGCAGGTATTTATACGCTTTATGAAGATAGTAAAGGGCTAATCTGGATTGGCACCTACGGTAATGGCCTATTTATTTATGATAGAAAATCAGGTAAATCAAAATGGTTTCACAATATTCCTGGAGATGTGGAAAGTATCAGTGATGATATTATTTCAGCGATTTTATTAAGTAAAGATGGTTCTATCTGGATCGGCACTTCAAACGGATTAAATAAATTTGATCAGGTTTATGAAAAGTTTAAACGGTATACTGAAGCAGAAGGTTTACCTAACAACACTGTATATGGATTGCTTGAAGATAAAAATGGAAATCTCTGGATAAGCACAAACAAGGGGTTATCGATGTTCAATACTAAATCCGGTTCATTTAGAAACTATACTAAAGCAGATGGACTTCAATCAGATGAATTCAATCAATGGGCTTGTTTTAAAGGTAAAAGTAGCAACTTGTATTTTGGCGGAATAAACGGGTTCAATGTTTTTAATCCTGCTGATCTCAAAGATTCCGATTCTAAACCTCCGTTAGTACTTACAAATTTTTTATTGTTTAATAAACCTATTCCAGTTGGCTTTGACAGTCACTTAAATCGTACAGTCTTGGATAATTCATTAAATGAAATGACGGAAATAAATTTGACTAATGAAGATTATGTTTTCTCTTTGGAGTTTGCAGCATTAGATTATGTCATTCCGCAAAATATCCAATATGCATATAAACTGGAGGGATTTGATAAAGATTGGACTTATGTTAATTCAGACAGAAGAATTGCTACATATACAAATCTTAGTCCGCGCACTTATACTTTTAAGGTTAAAAGTACTAACTCTGATGGTATCTGGAATGAACCCGGGAGAAGTCTCCCTATAATTATTCATCCACCCTGGTGGAAAACTGGTTGGGCGCTTTCTGGATATGGGATACTTGCGATATTTCTAATTTATTTAATCAGAACATATGATTTGAAACGCCAGCGACTTAGACATCAACTAGTGCTAGAACATGAACATGCTGAAAAACTTGAAGAAGTAGATAGAATGAAATCAAGGTTTTTTGCAAACATCTCTCACGAATTTCGTACACCTCTTACTTTAATTCTTGGACCTGCTGAACAGATTATTTCCAATCATTCAGATGACATTGTTAAAAAAAATGCTGGGTTGATTAAAAAGAATGCTAATAATATGTTAAGTCTTATTAATCAGTTGTTAGATCTATCCAGGATAGATTCCGGTAGGCTGGAATTACAAGCAGCTTATCAGAATATAATTCCATTTTTAAAAGGAATGGTAATGTCATTCGAATCCCTTGCAACGATGAAGTCTATTAAATTATTTCTTAATTATTCTAGAGATGAAGTGATGGTATATTTTGATAGAGAGAAAATGGAAACAATTCTTAAAAATCTTCTTTCGAATTCTTTTAAATTTACTCCTAGTGGAAACGAGATATCGGTTTCACTTACTGAGATAAATAGCAGTAGTGTAGAAATAAAAGTTAAAGACACGGGGATCGGAATTTCTGAAAGTGAACTACCAAAAATATTTGATAGATTTTATCAAGTAAACAGTGCCCATACTCGTGAACATGGAGGAACAGGAATAGGATTATCTTTAGTAAAAGAACTGGTGGAAATTCATCATGGTTCAATTTCTGTTAATAGCCAATTAAGCGAATGGACTGAGTTTAAAATTATACTGCCTCTTGGAAAAGAGCATCTTTCTCCGCAGGAAATAATTGATGCGGATGAATTTGTATTTACTCAAAAACCACTTGATAATAAATTTGAATATTTTGCTTTAACAAATCGAAATGATCATACTGAAAACTTAATCACAAACAAAAACATTCTTCTTATCGTTGAAGATAATGCGGATGTACGAGAATTTATCAAAGATTCTCTTGGAAATGATTATCATTATGAAGAAGCTGAAAATGGGGAGGAAGGTGTTAAAAAAGCTTTTGATATAATTCCAGATTTAATTATCAGTGATGTAATGATGCCGAAAATGGATGGAAATGATATGACAAGAGCATTAAAAACTGATCAAAGAACAAGTCATATCCCAATTATTTTATTAACTGCAAAATCTGGACAAGAAAATAGAATAGAAGGGTTAGAAACTGGAGCTGACGATTATCTGACAAAACCTTTTGATGCAAAGGAACTTAATATCAGAATAAAAAATCTTATTAATCTTAGGAAAAAATTGCAGGAAATTTACAGTGCAGATAAATTTGCCGTTATTGCGAAATCAAAACATAAGTTAAAAGGTATTGATGTACAGTTTATGGAAAAAATTTTAAAAGTAATAGAAGAACATATTTCAGAAGAAGAGTTTACAATTGAGAATTTTGGTAAAGAAGTTGGGATGAGCCGTTCTCAAATGTTTAGAAAAATCAAAGCTTTGACAGGTAAATCCTGTAGTGTTTATTTAAGATCTGTAAGATTAGCAAAAGCCAGAGTTATGTTACAAGGTCGCGAGGCAAACATTTCGGAAATTGCATATTCTGTTGGTTTTGGAAGTCCCTCTTATTTTACACACTGTTTTAAGGAAGAATTCGGTTTTGCGCCGAGTGAATTGGTTAAGTAGAATTATCCAACGCTAAAATTCTTTTCAACACACTTCATTTTTTAATCAAAACTAAAACTCGATTTAAAGTTGCAACATAGCTGCTAAAATTTGGAACATTCTTGATAGGTAGCCCCCATCACTTTTTTGTTTATTTGCACCAGTTCTTTTAATCAACAAAAATCATAATTAACACAAAGGAGAGTGCTATGAGAAACTTAATTTTTGT
>OEIV010000079.1_pt1 | contig 60628 bp, 57 predicted proteins | sample 1539231 | NCBI WGS metagenome assembly OEIV01 (sample SAMN03794762, study PRJEB22550) | activated sludge metagenome | feature: wastewater treatment plant; material: activated sludge; isolation source: Wastewater treatment plant of a petroleum refinery complex | place: Argentina: Buenos Aires ...
CCGACAATAGTTACAAATTCTTTGGGGTTTATATGTAGAGAGACACCAGATAATGCAACCGTTTTATTTGGGTACATAACCGATACTCTATCAAGGAGAATCATATGTAATATTGTATCTCAAATGTACTACATGTGCAAAGAAAGAGCTTATGCATGACTCACTTCATTCAAAACAGCATTCTTACAATATAGTTGTTATAATATATACATGAAACCCATCATAAATTCACTATCTAAACTTCTCGAGTCGGTCAACTTAGCAATCAAACAGCTCGATATCGAATCCGATAAATCCAAGCTCTCGAGCCTAGAAGATAGCATAACCCAGCCTGATTTTTGGAATGATAGTTCCAATGCCGAGAAAATATCTCGTGAAGCCAGCGAACTCAAGAAATACATCGAAAGTTGGCAAAAACTTCAATCAGATCTTCAAACTACACTTGATCTAGCACAGTTGGAGTCTGGGGAGTCAGCCAAAGTAGAATTCGAGAATATCCTAAAGGAGCTCAATACTAGAGCTGATAGTATGCTGGTAGCCGTTAAGCTATCGGGTGAATTTGATAAATATCCAGCAATCGTGCAGATTTCGGCCGGTGTAGGTGGGACCGATGCACAAGATTGGGCACAAATGCTACAACAAATGTATATCAAATACGCCAATTCATCAGGACTAGGTGTAGAGATACTTGATACCTCATTTGGTGAAGAAGCTGGTATCAAGTCCACTACCCTGCTTATCACCGGACCATTTGCCTATGGATTACTCAGATGTGAAAAGGGGGTACATCGTCTGGTCAGGCTTTCGCCATTTAATAGTGATAATTTACGCCAAACATCATTTGCATTAGTCGATGTAGTGCCCCAGATAGATGATAAGGCGGTCCATATAAATGACAAAGATTTGCGTATAGATGTTTATCGAGCTGGTGGACACGGTGGACAAAGCGTCAATACCACCGATAGCGCAGTGCGCATCACACACATACCCACTGGCATTAGCGTTTCTATTCAAAACGAACGATCACAACTCAAGAATAAAGCCACTGCTCTCTCCATACTAGCCGCTAGGCTATCTGAGCTTGCACGAGCCCAAAAGCTTGATGATATTGAGAAATTACGTGGCCAAGTCAAGTCCGCAGATTGGGGCGCTCAGATACGCAGCTATGTATTGCACCCCTACAACAAAGTCAAAGATCATCGAACCAGCTATGAAACCTCAGATACCAGTGGAGTTTTAAACGGCGATATCGGGCAGTTCATCGAAGCCTACCTAGAACAAAACATATCCAAATAATCAATCATTGTAATACAAAAAGACCCCTTGATAAATTATCATTGGGGTCAATTTGTAGCTTTTTTATGAATTGTTACTTAGTTATTTTCTATTTTTACTAAGTACTACATCTTTTGCAGCTTTTTTGCTTTTTCGGTAAGCATGTACACCTGCACTTAAGGCTGTCATACCTAGCATTGCGCTCAATCCAGATTCTAGACCTGTATCAGGCAATGTTCCAGCTGGTACTTCAGTCCCCGGTGTTCCAGGAGCTGGAGGAGTTACAGGAGGAGGTGTTGGTGTACAACGTGGATCTCCTACTGGTATTCCTGGCAAACATTCCTGTGGCTTTGGTGGTTCTGGAGTAGTTACTTTGGCATCATCACAAGTGTCGTAAGGCACTTCGGTCGAACGGACACATGCAACATTGGTTAGCAATCCTTTGGCTTCATCTTTTACCTTTACTTGGAATAAGATGTATCCATTGATTCCGGCGGCATAGTTACCTACACCTACTCCACCTGCTGTAAACAACGCTCCATCAGGTATTAAATGACCTTCAGGATAAGTAGAGTTGTAAAGCTTGACTGTGCCTGGCAAGAGTTCGAATTGTGATGGCAACTTGTCAGTTATTACCACATTATTCATCTTGTCAGTACCTTCGTTTTTGAAGTCTATCTTGAAATATAGACGATCACCAGCTTTGGCTTCTACTTGTTGTTGGAAAGTCTGTTTTGGAAATCCTACAGATTTTTCTATCTTGAGCGGAACAGCTTCGACTTTTACTTTTATTACTACGTAATTAGCATATTCGAAGCATCCCGGTACGTTTCCGTCTGGAGCTGTTTCACCTATCAATGCACCTGAGGTGACGATATTGTCGCTTAGAGGCATTTGAGTAACGCTGTGAGTACTGGCATAAGCCGATCCTGGTACATAACTCAATTTGAACGGCTGACCATTGGCACTAGTAAAATCTACTGTGTCAAACACACTGCCTGGTTGGGCATTGTCAGCTGACACTTGACTTACTGCATTCATCTTGGTACCAAATCCAGCTGGCAAACCAACTTTTACTTTGGTATTTCGAGCTATTCCTCGATAGTTATTTGCTGCACTGTTTAGACTTGGGTCTGCGCCGTTGTGAACATAAGTTCGCAAGGTTATTTCTTGGCCAACTGTTACGTTGATATTGTCATAAAACGGACCTTGTCCGGTTTGTTTACCATCAAAAAATTCAGTCTCATTACCATACATTGGAGTATTGTAAAACGAGTTGAATTGTACATGGTCAAAGCCTGTGGTCAATGGACCATCCCATTTTTTGGTAGGACGATCGGGATACCATCCGGCAAAAGCCATCATAGGAACTATCACAGCCACAAGAGCTGCCATGGCACCTAGGCCGATTTTGGTAGTAAGTTTCATAAGCTACCTCCTTTTAAAAGATGTTTAAGTTAATTTGTTAAGTACAACAGCTTTCCAAAAGAAATAAGCGCAGTTCATTCAGATATATTTAATTTTTAAGTAACTTTTCTGTTCTGGTGAGTATCATATCATATCATGATTCTTATGTCAATGCTTTTGGGAGTACTTTTTATGGTTAAATATATTATGTAAAATTCGTATATTTTCATTACAGATTGTCGTAATAATTTTGTTGTATAAGTACTTATGCTTATTGTCAATATTTATCTGATAAATTTGAATAGTTTTTTGCTCTAATCAAAAACACCCCGAGACCGGGTGCCCGCTCTCCGTGAGGAGAACGAGCACCCGAGAATCGAGGCTTCCAGGGTCTCGACCGAAGTCGAAGCCCTGGGATACCACCCTCAGTCAGGCACCCCTGAGGGTGATGTGACCGGAGTGGTCGGGTCCGGGCCGGGCACCGTGTACACCGGAGGAGGTGGCGGTGCCGGTGGCGGTGCCACCGTCGGCGTCGGCTGCACCGTAGCGGGCGGGCGCGGTGTCGGAGGTCCTGTGCCGCCATGGCACAGGTCGTCCGGCAAGTTGCAAGTTGCCGGTGTCGGTGGGATTGGCGGCTTGCAGCCGTCCGGTCCCGTCGGGCAACCCGGAGGCACCGTCGTTGGCGGTGTCGTCGTCGGTGTCGTCGGTGGCGGTGTGGTCGGCGGAACCGTCCACGTCGGCGGCGGCGAAGTCGGCGGCGTACCGGGAGGACTGATGCTCGGGGTGCTACCGGGGTTCGCAGGCGTGGTCGAGATGAGGCTGAAGAAAGGATGCACGGGCTGGAACCCGCAATCCAGCTTCAGCACCACCACGCGACCACCACCGCAGTCGAACTCCAACGTTCGGAAGGTGGGCCGGTCGGGGCTCACCTGGAAGAGCGTTGGCATGATCTGTGGGTTGGCACCGCGGTGCATCCCCAGTGTCATGTAGCGGTTCGACCGTGTCCGGAAGACCGGGTTGCACTGGTCGAGGATCGCACGAGTGCGAGCCACGAGTGCATCCCACGCCTGCCGATCCCGCAGGATCCGTTGTGCGTAGTTGTACAGCTGGACATCGTTGCCCCACTGACCACTCACGTCGGCCGCGATCACCACTGCAAGCAGTGGGTCGCAGTCCATGCGCGAGTACAGCTCGGCAACGGCCTCCTGGACGTTGTCCGTGGTGACGGCGGGACCGAACTGGCCGTTGCTCCGTGCCTGGTAGGCGTAGAACTTGGCCTCGGCGCCTTGGCACCGATCTTCCGGACCGGGGTTGGCCCCAACGGGGATCACTCCCAGCCCGCTCAGAAGCAGCAACAGACCCAGCGCTCCGGCGATGACGATCATCGCCGCAGACATTCTGTCTCTGGTGGTGTTCAAGGTACTACCCCCTTTCTGGGGTTCGTGAATTGGATTGCCTTTCGAATACAGAACACTTCTCCACTTTCAAAGGCAAGAAAGTGAAAAAGTCACTATATTAGAACTTACTAATAGTTACAACCTATAAGGATAGTAGCACATCCTGGGGGAACTTGCGTTCCCCCAGGACGGCTTCCACCGAACTTCTACCGCTGCGCGGCGAGCTGCTCGGTGTTGACGCCGGGAGGCGGGGTCGGGGGTGGCGGTGGTGTACCGACTGGCCCGAGGGGACCGACACGGTCCGCCTGGGCCGTCTGATCGGCGTTGGCGTCGGCGTTGTTGCCCGCTCCGTTGTCACGTGGCTGACGCGGCAGCAGTGCCCAGGCGATGGCCGAGATGATGATGGTGCTGGCGATCACCAGCACCCACCAGTGGGCGTTGAGCACACCGGTCTGGTTGTTCTCCCACCAGTTGGCCCCGCCACGGTCCTCCAGCCAGGGATGCCAGTTCCAGGCGTACATCACGGTGCGCCAGAACAGCATGCTGATCATGAAGCCCAAAGAGGTGATTCCTCCCCAGTGGAGCCAGGGGAAGTTGCCGTCGACGCGGTTGCGCCACGACTCGAGATCGAGCAGGCGACGCCTGGCCTCGACCCGGTGATCTCGGAACTCCGTGGTCACCGCGACGATCGCCTCGTCCTGCTGGGCGATGCGGCCGTCGTCGGCGAGGAGCTCGTTGACGCGGTCCGTGACGCTATCGACGTCGGTGCGAACACCAGCGAGGCGACCCTCGTGATCCACGACCTGCCGGGCGACGCCGGCGTGCGCTCCGTGGAGTCTGTCGTGTTCGCGGAGGATCTCCGCGACCCTCTGGTTGATATCTGACTGTGCCATGTTGACCTCCTAGGTCGGTTGGCTTGGTTGGGTTTATGGGTACTACAGAAGTCGAATCTATGTCTATTCGGCTTCAGATGATACTCATAAATTGTTAAATTACAGCTCCTTTGGAGGGGGATTGCTCCCCCTCCAAAGAAACCTCTCGGCAGTGTCAGGCCGTGAAACCCAGCTCTGCCATCTCGGCGACTCGCGCTCGTCCGCTGGTGAGCAGGCCGTCGAGTTCCGCGAGGAGCTCGCTGTCGTCGTCGACGTCATTGAGCTCGGGCTCATCGTCCACATCCTCACCCACGGGGGGCTCAGAGGCTTCGGGCGGCTCGGGCTCGACATCGGCGATGCCCACCACCGGCTCGGGGGCCGGGGGCTCGATCACGACGACAGTGGTCGGTTCGGGCTCGTCGGGGGTCGTCGGAGGGGTCTCCTCCGGCTCATCCGAGTTGCTCGTGTCGACCGGTGGGTCGACGAGCACCAGATCGAGCTCGGGCTCATCGTCCACATCCTCACCCACGGGGGGCTCAGAGGCTTCGGGCGGCTCGGGCTCGTCGGGGGTTGTCGGAGGGGTTTCCTCCGGCTCATCCGAGTTGCTCGTGTCGGCCGGTGCGTTCCTGCCCCTGCGCTCGTCGACGAAGCTGATGATCGGGAGCTGATCCCGACCCTCATAGTCATCGCCCTCGTTCAGGCGGCGGTTGCCATAGGTCAGCGCACGCGCTGCCTGGCCTGCCCGGAAGGGCAGGTTGTCGACATCCGACTGCTCGCCGGAGCTCATGATCTCCATGTACCGCTCGTCGTGCTTGAGCAGCTCCTCCAGCAGGAGGGTCTGCCGCAGCTTGGAGCGGTAGTCCGGGAACAGCTGATCGCTCGGGGCGGCCAGCTCGAACAGCACCAGGCGAGCAAACTCCACCTCGAGATCGGCGATCTCGTTGCGAAGAGCGCTCACGGCGTCGTTCGGCTCCTTCGGGTCGAAGTTGCGCTCCTTGAACTGAGCGACACGCTCGTTGAGCCACGTGTCGATCTGGGACCAGTCACGGCCCTGCAGCTCATCGAGGTACTCACCGACACCGAGGTCATCGGGGTCATCTTGCGGCTCCGGCTCGACCACCAACGGCTCCGAAGAGCTGGCGGTGGTGTCGACAGCGTGTTCACCGTCGATGTCGTCGTCGCTCTCGTCGTCCGCCGTGACAGGCGGGTTGGTGAGAGCGTCGATCTTGGCCTGCGGAGCCTCGATGTACAGCCCACGCGGGTCATTGGCCCGCTTGAGCGCAGCCTTCACCTTCTTCTTCTCGACCTTGGTGTTCGGACCGAGAAGTTCGGAATGCTGCTCGACGTCGTCGAGGCACCGGAGTTCGATGCCACTTCGGCGGTAGCCGTCCAGCATCAGGATCTCCTGCCAGGTGAACTCCGTCATCTCCACACCGTTGGCCTGCATGCACAGGTTGTACCGCTCGGCCAGCTGCCAAGCGGTCCACTGCGCACCCAAGTCGGTGCGAGGCTGCGGCTCTTCGTCGGCCGCGTCGATCTTGCGATCGACTTGTTCGTCGGTCGTCACTTAAAGTGACCTCCCTCCGCCATATTCTGGCGGGTAGTAGTTGGAAACATCTACGGACAGCGGGATTACTCCACACTATCTCGTCACGAAAGAGTCTACTACAAAACAGATAATTTGTCAATAACTACTAACCTTAAGCTTTTATAAATACTTTATTTTGGTTGCTTGATCCTAATAGCACTACTGCGATTAGCTACATCAAAACTACTGTCAAATGATCTCTGAGCTCTTATCATAGCTCCATCCTTATGGTATCTAGCGTGCTGAGTATAAGCACTTCCGTCACAGATCTGAGTGACACGTAATATAGCTGCAAACAGACCTGCTTGATTCTTGTTGGCAGGTTTAGACAATATGCCAGATGCTATATCTCTACTGTACTTCAACAGCTCTGATTGTTTGGACTTACTTACATGGACACTAGTAACTAGATCGCTGCCCTCACCCATCATCGATAGCATCAGCTCAACTGTTTCTTTGCGATAACCCATTTGCAAGAGCAATTTCTCAGCTACAAAGCTATTGTATAGAGCTTGACGTTGTTTATTACCATCAATCGCCACGCACAGCGACTTACCGACATCTTGCATGAATAGAAAAGTCTTGATAAATCCAACTATTTCGGCCGGAACTTTGCTGGCATAGTATCGCTCAAACATACCCAGTACTGCCTCGGTATGTTCTTCTAAGGTATAGCCTTCCCAGGTACCAGTGCTAGACTCTAGTAGTAGCTTAAGATCAGGCGAGACTTCCTTGGCTGTGGCGATGATGTGCTCTGGTGAACTGTAGTAATCTTGTAAGACATTTCTCAGTCTCATGGCGCCATCTGCATCGAGTATCGTCTCGAATTTGTTGAGTTTATCAAATACATCTTTGAAGCTAGCGGGTACGCTTGGCTTTTCAGCTCTAGCGTGAGGGTTGGTGATAGTACTAAATTCTGAGAAGAATCCTTCAAATCCTTTGAGCATCGATGACTGCAGATCCTCTAGACTTTCTCGAGCTTCGATTTGCTGAATGGCACTTACATCCCACAATGCAACTACGTCTTTGATACCTCTACCCAGATTGCCACTATGAAAATCTGACTGTATACCAGATATATGTGCTCTTCTAAATGTTTCCAATAAAAAGCTCTTGGATAGAGCAACGTTTAGTTTTTTCTTGGTATTCGGGCCTTGGATGCTTGCTACTGGTGGTCTATCTGTCAGAAATACAACACCAGCATCAGCTATTCTACCATCTGCTATCAATTGTCTACTATTGAACGCCTGTATATACCTGTCTATAGCTTTGTTCCAATCCGACAACTCAACATCTTTAGGCTTATAGTAAAGTGAAGTTTCACGAATAGTTTGTAGTGTATTTTTATCACGAGAGATATAGTGGGTGTTATTAATCTGTAGGGCCTGAGCGATGGTGGTCTCTATATAATTTGCAGCAAGTGATTGCCAAGGCTTGTCTGACTCCACTGGCAAACCTTCTGTCAGAGAGATGTCCGCTACCAATCTTTGACCTTCTTCAGGTGAACAATTGCTACGTACTACAAATCTTTCTCTGTCTATCGCTTTTATTTGCTCTACAGTGGCATCCTGTGGCCTTGAGCCAGATCTGACCCTGGCAAAAGCTTCAGCGTCTTCTCGATGTGGAGTGGCATAAAAAGTATAGCTATACACATTATGTGAACCCTTTGAATCATGAAATGGACCTACCTTCCAATGCTCACCTGTTCCGTTTTTTCTACCATGCCACAACTCATGTATATCACTCAGTCGCGCCAGAGAGCCTTCCTGCACTAATCTCTCAGTAATATCTGGACGTACGACTTCAGTAGCCTCTTGAAAGACCGGGGAACTTACTTCGCTTCGTAGGGCCATTGTGTCTATTTATCCTTAGTCGATGGGGGTTGTTTCTTTGAGCATAGCATCGACTTGCTCGTCCATGGCTAGTCGATTGTTTTCGAGTTCGTTGATGGTATCTTCTTCTATCTTGGCAGACCAGGTATCATAATTATCTATCTTGGAAATGATATAACTCTCTACTTCATCATCTTGACCAGCTTCAATCAGCTTTTCTAGCTCTGTCATATCTTCTTCGCTAAGTCTTTCACTTATCTTTTGCAATAATCTAGTCCACACTGTATCAGCAAGTTGCTGCAGCAAGTCGTCCTGGACAGCCTTGTCCATATCTTGTGCACCCAATTTTATTAATATTTGTTCACGTGTAAGCATAGTTTACTCTTTCTTGTATTAGGTATTACTTGTCACTCCAGGTGGTGGTTGAGGAGGTGGGGCTGAGCTCAAGGTCAAGAAGGGATCATTATCTACAGATGCTGAAGCACCGACCATTTCTGTAGTGTCTTCCGTGATAGCTTCCGCACCCGATTTGATATCCGCTACGAGCCTTGATACTTCTGAATCAACTATAGATTTGAGATTGGGAAACGATTTTTCCTTAAATGCTGTGATATTAGCCTCATCACCTTCACCAATTAGGCGGATGTATTCGTCTTGTTGAGCCTGGTCCATTTGTTCTACTAGCTTAGCGTTGACTCTGGTATTTAGTATCACAAAGAAAGTCTTAGAGAAATTCTCTTTTTCTGTTGGGCTCAAGTCATTCATGTCGAGCTGATCAAATATTTTGTCGTCTAGTATGTCTGATTTCATAGTTTGTACCATTTACCTTTCTGTATTCCTTATCCGAAATGTCCGGCGGTTAAATGCTGGAAATACTGGGGTGCTAGATCGATTTGAGGGTTTTTGAGTAGGAGTAGTGCTTCGAGCTGCTGTCTGCCTGCAGGACCGGAATTTAATAAATTATTATATGCATTATTACCTATCACACCCTTGAGTCTAGCAATAGCTTCCGTGCGCTCTGCACCAGATACAAAGTCTCCTTTTGCAAGCCTGTCAATGAGCTCTGGGTTGTTGATAGATCCATACCGATGGTCAGTGTCTGGTCCGGGTGTTGGAGGATTATCAATGGCATTCACCAGCTTGTAGGCGCCTATGGCACCGACTATGCCCGCTAAGGCTGCTCCGGCACGTTTGCTCCATCTACGTGTATTGGTTTGTTTTTCTTGAGCTGTAAGTTCTTGACCAATATTTTCTTTTCTTGTCTTGTCTCTATTTGGGTCGCCAGACTCTTTGAACTTCTGAGACCCTAGGCCGAATTTCTCACTACGGGCGCCTACCATTTCTCCTACACCTCTACTTGCATTGTATGCACCATACATTCCCACAGCAGTCCTACCTCCGAAACCTAATATTGCTAAGGGGGCTAAACCAGTTACTGTACCCGTGATACCAATACCAGTAAGAGCAAGTCCTGCAACCATTCTAGTCTTAGGGTGTTTCTTGAGCCATTCATTCATCTTGGCAAGTTTGGGGTGCTCTGCTGTACGTTGACGTAGCATCTCAGCATCCACTCTGGCTCGTACCTTCAACAACTCTTCGACTTTGACCTGGTTGAATCTAACCAATTCTTGTTCGAGTAGACTCTCCATATTACGTTGGTAATCAGCTTGTTTAGCTTGATAGTCTATCTGTTCTTGTATCTCAGCTGCAAATTGAGCATCTGTGTAATCGCGATATTTTGGATCTCTATCAGCAGGTGCAAGTAATCTTTGGTGGTCTAGAGTTCTTTGGATAGATTCGGACTGACTCACATAGTCTTTTGATAGCTCGGAATTTTGTAGACCATTTCGCATGTTTTCAACATGCTTTTGTGATAACGCAGCACAATAAGCTTCGAAGGCTCGATCCATGTTTTCTTTTTCTCGAGCAAGATTTTCTTTGGCTTCTTTGCCAGCAAACATCTTCTCGGATCTTATTCGTGCTGCCGCCCATCGCTCAGTGGCTTCATCATAGGCAGCTTGTGCTTCGGTGATATCAGGTATGGGTTCAATTGGACGAGGTTCTGGTTGGGGTTGAGGCTCAGGCTGTGGTTCGGGCTCAGGCTGTGGTTCGGGCTCGGGCTGTGGTTCGGGCTCGGGCTGTGGTTCGGGCTCGGACGGTTTGATTTTAGTTTTTTGCTCTATAACTGGTACTTCTATCTTAAAGTCATTCCACTCTTGGCCCTTATCTCTAAGCTTGTCCATTTCTTCCCAACTAGCGCCGCCAGTCTCAAGCCATTCTTTCAAAACAGCTTTGTCATATTTTTTTAACAATGCCAAATCTTCACTGATTCTTGCTTTCTCATCAACATCTTCTTTACCTAGAGATGCTCGTTGATCTTTGAGATAAGTTGTCATGGCAGCAATTTCTACTGGGCTAAGTCTAACTCCTTCTACATGTTCACCTGAAGTATCCAAAAGTGCTAGCCATTGTTCTTCCCTCCATCTATCAAGGTGAGTAGCTACAATATCAGGATCATACTTGAGTTCACCTGTCCTGCCAGAAATAACCATCTCATCATGAAGAAGTGGCTTTTCTTTACGGCGCAAATCTTTGAGTCTTTCCCAAGATGCTGCCATCTCTTCTTTGACTTGCTCTGGAGTAAGAGTTTCGAGCGCTACAGCTGCTGACCTTTCAGGCTTCGCAGGTGTTGGCTCTGTAGTTGAGGCCAAATCTGTTTCTAATATGCCCAAATAAGCTTCAAGGGACCTAGTGGAAAGCCCTTTAGCTCTACCTTCTTCGATGTCTTTTTTTACTCCGTCGATTTTGCCTTTTATTTCGGATCTCTTATCGGCTCTCTCAAGACCTGCTTCTGTATCTGTGGTTTCGGGAGTAGCAGTGGCAGGTTCTGGTGTTTCGGCGCTTGGCGTGGGAGGTGCTGCAGGTTCACCCGTGGTGTTTGAAGCTGCAGTAGGTGTAGATGGCTCTCTTGTACCAGTACCTGGTGGTGGTTCGGGTGGGGCCATTAGTCTGGCTGCTACCTCTTCTGGTGTAGGTGGATCGAATGATTCTGCTGAACTTCCACCTGGAGTCGTCTCTACACTATCTGCCATGTTTTTCCTTATTATCCTTGATATCCTTTGAGGATTTAATATTTGTCATTGCAAGTTTTATACTTATGCTTAAATACTATCATAAGAATTATCTACACTCAAGTCAAGCAATACTTAGCGTCTTTTTTTCTTTTTGCGTTTGGATTTTTTGACTTTGCGCATAGGACTTAGCTTGACCTGTTTGCTCGCATCAATTTTTGCAGATTTGGATTTCTTGGTTTTTACTACCTCAGCTTCTGTGGCTTGGCTAGTAGCATGCTTAGCACCTTCGGTGATTTCAGTAGTAGGAGCTTCAACTGCTTCCTGAGGCTGTATCTCGACCTTAAATATCGTTGTAGCTATCTCGTAGTTGATACCGTTTTGGAGTTGAGTAAATAGTCTAAACGCCTCGGACTTGTATTCTACCAGCGGGTCTCGCTGACCATATCCTCGCAAGCCTATACCATCACGCAGATGGTCCATAGTCTCGAGATGCTGTAGCCAGGCCGAATCTATCACCTTAAAACACACCAGCCTATTGATAAGCTGCATAGTATCATCGCCAAACTGTTTAGCTCTCTCGGCATAGAAGTCTTGAGCAATATTCATGAGATTAGAGACAATATCTTGGGGTAGCTTACTGGTAATAGTCTTGGGCCAATCATTATGAACCGGAATGATCTTACGAGCACTCTTAGCCACTTCTTCTAGATCTACCATTGAAGTGGAAGAGTTGGTATGAGTTGTTACTACTACCCCAAATTCTTGCTCCAGAGCCTCAAAAATATCCGGCTTGAGATCTTTGGACTCCAAATATCTACGGCGTTTCTTGTAGATAATCTCGCGTTGTGAGTTCATAACGTCGTCATACTCAACTAGGTGTTTTCGGATATCAAAATTGTGTCCTTCGACTCGTTTTTGGGCTGTTTCGAGAGTCTTTGATATCATCTTGTTTTCAATTGGGACATCTTCTGGGACATTGAGTGTATTCATCAGTGAACCAATGCGGTCACCACCAAACACTCGCATCAAATCATCTTCTACGCTTACATAAAATTGGCTAGAACCAGGATCACCTTGTCGACCAGCTCTACCACGCAACTGATTGTCGATACGGCGCGATTCATGACGTTCGGTTCCAAGCACATGCAGACCGCCGAGTTCTTTGACTTTGTCGTCTAAAACAATGTCGGTACCTCGCCCGGCAATATTGGTAGCCAAGGTGACGGCACCTACTCTACCAGCTTCGGCAATGATACCGGCTTCAGCTTCGTTGTTTTTGGCATTTAGTACTGTATGATCGATACCTGCCTTTTTGAGCATCGTACTTAATATCTCGTTTTTCTCAATACTCACAGTACCAATTAGCACTGCTTGACCTTTTTGATGACGTTCTTTTACTTCTTGGACCACAGCCTTGAACTTGCCTAGCTCAGTCCTATAGATCTTGTCCTGAAGATCTTGTCTGATCATCGGGCGGTGTGTAGGTATTTGCGTGACTTCTAGTGAGTAAATCTTGGCAAATTCTTCAGCTTCGGTCATAGCAGTACCTGTCATACCGGCTAGCTTATTGTAAAGGCGGAATAAGTTTTGGAATGTAATAGTAGCAAGCGTCTGACTCTCGGCTTGGATCTGAACACCCTCTTTTGCTTCGATGGCTTGATGCAATCCTTCGCTATATCGCCTACCAGGCAACATTCGTCCGGTAAATTCGTCTACTATCACTATCTCTCCATCTGCAGATACCACATAGTCTTTGTCCTTAATAAATAATGCTTCAGCCTTGAGGGCGGCTTCTATATGATGCACATCTTCGATACGGCCAGCTTCATAAATATTGTCTACACCTAGAGATTTTTCTATCTTCGCGATACCAGCTTCTGTGACACTGACAGCTTTTTGCTTCTCATCGACCGTATAATCTGTCTTGGGGTCTAGTGATCTAGCAATTTTGGCAAATGTATAGTACCTATCGGTACCTTTATTGGCTTGCTGGGAAATAATAAGCGGGGTTCTTGCTTCATCTATCAATATAGAATCTACTTCATCGACAATGACGTAGTTGAGATCACGCTGTACTATCTGAGATAACTCTTGTACCATATTGTCACGTAAATAATCAAAGCCAAATTCATTGTTGGTACCATATGTGATATCAGCATTGTAAGCTTCTTTGCGCTGTACAGGTCGAAGATGACGAAGTCTTTCGTCTTCATGACTATCATCGGTGTATCCTGGATCATACATAAATGCACTATCGTGGGATATTACGCCTGTCGATAAACCTAGGAAATGATATATCTGCCCCATCCATCCGGCATGAAGTTTGGCTAAATAATCATTGACGGTAACCAGGTGAGCACCTTTTTTACTTAGTGCATTGAGATAAAGCGGTGCAGTTGCTACCAAAGTCTTGCCCTCGCCAGTTCTCATCTCAGCGATAGCTCCACTATGAAGCACTACACCACCTATCAGCTGAACATCAAAATGACGCTGATTGAGTACGCGTCGGCTAGCTTCTCTTACGACCGCAAAAGCCTCTTCTAGTATGCTATCGAGTGATGAATCGAGCTTTTTATGGTCTATACGATCCAAAAACTCGGCTGTTTTAGCCTTGAGTTTCTCATCCGAAAGCGCCTTTATCTCATCTTCAAGAGCATTGATCCGATCTACGCGAATCTTGGCTTTTTTGATCTCTCGTGCGTTGGGGTCACCAAATATTTTTGAAATTATAGACATAGCAAGCTCTTATACATCTGTTAATTATACCAGATTACATTATATACATGTAATCCGAATATTTTAGTCCCGAAATTTATTCCACATCTCTTTGACGCGAAAACGACGTGGAGAATTCTTGTCTTTGTATTTTTTGATCTGTAGTCTAAGCTTTTGCTCTACTATATCTATTGCAGAGTGAGGATTGATAGTGGCGGTTTCAGCAACTATATCAGGACCGGGTACTTCAAGTACTGCAGTTACCTTGTATTTGTTGTCTTCTTTGCCGGATGGATCACGAAATATCTCTACTGCCATACCGATAGCTTTGTGATCTTTTGGCATGTATTTGTCCAATCTACCAAGCTTTTTCTGGACATATTTACGCAAGCTGTCGTCTATCTCGTATTTTCTACTACTCAATTTTATATCTATCATATTGCCTCCACTATGATTCTATTATAACACTTCGGCGCCATAGTATTTTTGTAATACTTCCGGGATCTTCACAGTACCATCAACTTGCTGATAATTTTCAAGTATTGCTATTGTCATCCGACTACTAACTACGGTGGTACCATTGAGGGTGTGAACGTAGTCTAATTTACCATTCTCTGTGCGATACCTGATATTGAGATTACGTGCTTGAAAGTCCGTGCAATTACTACAGCTGGTCAACTCACGGTAGTCCTTCTCCGCGGGACTAAAGTATTCCAAATCATATTTTTCATATGCCGGAGTACTCATGTCTCCAGCCGCAATTCGTACCACACGATATGGTATATTCAATTCCTGGCAAATTTTCTCTTCAATCTCGACTATCTTCTGAAGCCAATTATTACTTTGGTCTGGATGACAAAATACATACATCTCCAATTTTTCAAATTGATGGGTACGGTACAACCCTTTGCTAAATTTACCGTATGCACCAGCCTCTAGACGATAGCTCGGACTTAAACCTGCGTATAGCTTGGGCTCCGCTAGGTCCAAAACATCATCCTTGTGATATCCGGTTATTGGTATCTCGGAGGTAGCTATCAGCACCAATTTCTGATCACTATCGATATAGTTTTGATTTTCTTCACCCCTAGGCATATAACCAGTACCGGATGCTACATCGTAATTCACCATATGCGGTACACCCATCATTTCAAAACCTTCTTTTCTAACGATATTTTGTGCGAATAATTCGATTGCTTGCCACAGACGCAGCATTTTATCTTTTGTGAAATAAAATTTCGCTCCAGATACTTTTGCGCCAGCTTCAAAATCAAATAAATTATTAATCTCGCCAAGTTCTACATGATCTCTAGCTTCAAACTGCAATTCAGTCTTACCCCATCTACGCTCCTCTCTATTGTTATTTTCATCGCCATCCGGAGTATCGTTGGCTAACAGATTGGGAACTTGACTTAAGATATCGTGGTATTTTGAAGTAATTTTATCTAAATTCTTACTGATAGATTCATATTCTTTTTTCTTAACTTTCAATGCTTCTAGCTCTTCTTCCGTTGGCTTGCCATCAATCTTGAGTTGAGATCTTAATGTCTCAGATTTTTGGATAAGTTCAGCCCTGTCTCTATCTAACTTTAGTAATTCTTCAATGTCTACTTCGACACCTCTTCGCACAGCACTCTCTTGATATGGCTGTGAGTTTTCACGTAATTTCTTGATATCTATCATTTGAGCTCCTCATCGATAGTAAATTCAATCGGGTCTATTTCTTCTGGTCGGAGTGTAGGGAACAATATTACATCCTTGATGGCTGGTTGGTCCGCCAAAAATGATACAAATCTATCAATTCCCATACCCCAACCTGCAGTAGGCGGTAAGCCGATCTCTAACGCTCGGATATAGTCATAATCCAGCGGCTGAGCTTCTTCACTCTCGCCCTTATCGAGAGCTGACTGCTCGGTTTGCAATCTTTGTAATTGGTCTATCGGGTCATTGAGCTCATTATAAGCTTTGATAAGCTCAAAACCAGCACAGACCAGTTGCATGCTGGCAATATGACTAGGCTTATCTTTCTTACGTTTGGCGAGGGGGATCATCTCGGCAGGATAATCTAATAGAAAAATTGGGTCAGTAATTTTTTCACGACATGTTTGCTTGTAAAATTCATCAAACAAATCCTTCATGGGCGGATTAGTACTAAGATCAATTTTTAATTTACGCTTCTTAAATTCTTCAATTAGTTCATCGCGCGTTACTTTTTCATAATTGATACCGGTCTCCTCCAGCACCAACTCATTGAGGGTAACCCTGCGGTATGGTGGTTTGAAATTTAGTTCTTGACCTTGATAGCTAAATTTCAATTGTCCATGGGTAGCCATTAAAACTTCAGAAATCATCTGTTCTGTAAGAAGCATCAAATCTTCATAGTTTGCATAGGCTTGATACAATTCCAGCATCGTAAATTCAGGATTGTGGCTTCTATCGATTCCTTCATTCCGGAAATCTCGCGAAAACTCAAACACTCTTTCAAATCCTGCTACAATTGCTCGTTTGAGATATAACTCATTACTTATTCGCAGGTACAAATCTGACTCAAGTTTGTGATGATATGTAGTAAATGGTCTTGCGCTGGCGCCACCGTATAGTGGCTGCAATACTGGGGTCTCTAGCTCAATAAAACCGCGCGTAATTAGAAATTGGCGAATAACCTCTGTTACCTTGCTACGCATCTCAATATGTCTTTTTACTTCGGGGTTAATATGCAAGTCAATATACCTTTGCCTGTATCGACGCTCAACGTCTTTGAAGCCCTCATGTATATCAGGCATAGGTCGCAAGCTTTTTGCCAGAAATGTAATATTTTGAGCAAATACACTGACCTCTCCAGCATTTGTCTTTTGCAGAGCACCTGAAGCTTGTATGAAATCACCATTGTCTAATAACTTGAGCTGAGCAAAATCAAGTTGATTGCTTTTGGTATCAACATCAAGAGATTTCTTATTGATAACTGCCTGTATTTTACCCGACTCGTCTGTAATATCTATAAAACACATCCCTCCCATCAAACGTATACTAGTAATTCTGCCGACTACTTTTACATCGCTGCCTTCGCGCTTATCAAATTCTTCTACCAATACCAAATTATGGGCCGTTCGCTCACCCGCTTGTGGATATGGATCAATTCCGGCCCTTTTAAGGGCAGATAATTTATGGAGACGTTCGTCTCGTAGTTCTTTAAGATTAGCCATACTTTATAGTATACCGTCTTTGGGGCCACATTTAAATGCCGCAAAGTTTGTTATGCAACAGCGATTATTTTGTAGGCAATTGTGCCGGCTGGCACTTCTACCTCTGCAGTATCGCCAACTTTTTTCCCGAGTAGTGCTTGACCAATCGGAGACTCGTCGGAGATTTTACCGCTATCTGGATCTGCTTCGGTGCTTCCTACTATATGGAACATCTGCTTACCAGAATCAATCTCTACATGTACTTTCGATCCTACGGTAACAGTATCGCCGCCGTTATTTTTTATAGTCTTAGCTCTTTTGAGTATATTTTCAATTTCGGCTATACGACCCTCAACAAATCCTTGGCGCTCTTTGGCATCGTCCCAGCTAGAATTCTCGCTAAGATCACCTTGTTCTTTGGCTTCTTTTAACGATTTAGCTATTTCTTTGCGTTTATTTTTAGTTAGGTCTTCAAGCTCTAGCTTGAGATCTTTGATACCCTCTGGTGTTAAGTAAAAATCTTGTTGTTTCATAATTTTATTTCCTCCCTCTCTGGAATCTCAGTATGATTTTGAGTATAATATCCCCAAGAAAAATGACCCCTTGTTTGACTTATTTTGACAAACGCTAAGGCCGATAATTTGTTGGAAAAATTCCTGTTTAGTTTGTTTTTATTCTCTCAAATATGACATATGGTGTCAAGTCCATGTACATACAATTAATTGCGAAGGCTAGAAAAATACCATTTGAGGATGTTTTTTGCAGCTGGTAATGCAAATTCTGATCCTTCTCCAGCATTTTCCACCATGACCACTAAAGCTATTTTGGGGTTCTCTGCAGGAGCATAAGCTGTAAACCAAGCATGTGCTTTGGTACGAGGATTCTTTCCATCAAATCCTTCTGAGCTAGTTTCGGCGGTACCTGTTTTACCAGCCACTTTTACAGGTATCTCTTGTTTGATGGAGCAACATCCCGTACCAGACTCGACTACCCCCTCCATGCCTTGCTGGACTAGCTTGATATTGGCAGGACTTGCGATGCCACTAACTACTGCTTCTGGATCCACATTGCGTACCGTCTGTCCAGTATCGTTTTTGATAGCCGATACAAAACGTGGTTCATATAGAGTTCCGCCATTGGCAACTGCGGCTGTAGCCATGGCCAGCTGGATTGGTGTAGCTTTCATATCGCCTTGGCCAATCGATATATTGTATGTATCACCAACAGTCCACTGCTCCTTAGAGTATGTTTTTTTATTATCTGGCGTAGGGACAAATCCCTTGGCACCTTCGCCGATATCAGATCCTGTAGGCTTACCAAAACCAAATTTTTTATACCAATCAGTTAGCTTGGTGGGTCCGATGCCTTTAACTCCCTGATATCCACCGCCCAATATGTAATAGTAAATGTCCGAACTCCAACTAATAGCTCTAAATAGATTCACTACCCCTAGTCCTTCAGGTTTCCACCCCTTGTAGGTATAGACTATTGAAGGATTATATTGATTGGGAACTTCTATCTTTCCCTTATCTACAACCGAAGTATTGGCGTTGATTGCTCCTTCTTGCAAACCAGCAATAGAAATAAAGGGCTTCACAGTGGAACCTATCGGATACTCTCCTGAATTTACTCTATTAAATAATGGCTTGGCTGGATCATTTAAAAGATTTTGGTAATCATTTTGACTAATACCATTGGCAAAAAGATTGCCATCGTAGCTTGGGTAGTTGACAGCTCCCAACACTTGCCCATTGCGCGGATCTACCGCTACCGCTACCCCAGCCTTGCTTCCAGCGGATTCAACTGCGGATTTTACACTTTGTTGCATTACATCCTGCAATGGCTTATCAATACTCAACACCACACTATTGCCAGGCTTTGGCTCAACTCTCGCCAATGCACGTACTGGCAAACCAGTAGCATCTACTTCTGTCTGTTCTTTACCATATACTCCTCTGAGGTCTGATTCATAGGCCTTCTCAAGTCCTGTTTTACCAATCATATCGATTGGTCGATATTCAGGATTGGCTTCAAACTCCTCAGCTGATATTCTACCTATATACCCCAGGAATGGCGCCAACCCTCCTCCATCTAGATACTCTCTTGTAGGATTAGTATCTATGTTAAACCCAGTAAGTTCACTATGACGTTCTTCGATATTAAGAGCGGTGTCACGACTGATGTTGTCAACTACTACTATTGGTAAGCTATATCGCAATGTTTTTGATTCAGCAATAGATTGAACCTCTTGTGGCGTTTTATTTGCTAGTGCGGCAATAATATCATATGTTGTCTTTCTTGATTGTTCATTTTGTGGTAGTTGAGCAGGTATAACTACTAAGTCAAAATGAGCGTTATTTCGCGCCAATATCAATCCATTCCTATCATATATAGCACCACGTGGAGCAGCAATAGCATTATTTCGTATACGATTTCCACTAGCCAGCAAGCTATTTCTCTCTCCAGTAATTATTTGCAAATACGCCAATCGAGATATCATGACTGCACCAAGCAACAAAAATGCTAATGCCAATAAATAATAAATCCTCGATTTTATAGGTTCTTCAAGCTGAATCTTATCGTTACTACCAGAAAGTATCGCAGCAGACCAATCTTCTGCGGCCTGCATCCTCTGCTCTTTTTTTGAAGTTTGTAGCTTCAAAGTGTTATCGTAAAAATCCCCGAATATGTTCATAGTCTATATTTATTAAATTTAATTAAATTTTTATGCTGTAGTGATATTTGCATTCTCGAACCCTGCACTGCAAGATAGTACAAAACTATTGTCCATCCTATAGTAGCAACTAGCTGCAAACTTATTTGTGACAAATAGACGTTTAATCCAGCTAGCTGATCAGATGAAAAGACAGTAACAAAATTCAAAAACTCATAGAATATCACAAACAAACAAGTCAGCAATATTACAAGCGGTAGGCCAATCTCTCGTTTACCAAATTTCATTACTATTTTGCTAAATACTACAGTAAATATCAAAAAACTAATATTGAATCCGAATTCTTTACCACTTGCCATATCAAGTACAAATCCTGCTACCAGTGCCATATAAAGAAGCTGTTCTAGACTCAAAAAAAGTGAGAATACTATCAGTATTATTACACTTAGCGGTACTGCGAATACGAATCCAAAGCTTTGTGATACTATCACCTGCAATGTAGTTAATATCAATACTATCAACCATGACAAGAATGTTTTCATTGTTTAAGTCCCGTTACTACAAATACCAATTCAAGCGAGTTGGTATTGACTAGTGGCTTGATGTTGGCAGACTGAAATACTGCGTTGTCTGACTTAGATACTGAGTCCACAGTACCGATTAGTATACCTTGCGGGACTAGCCCAGAGCCTGCTGTTACGATTTGCTCCTTGAGAGAGATAGACTCATTTTGTGCTATCTTTTCAAACACATAGCCCCGACCTATCTGGCCACGAATGATTCCTTGAGCACGTCCGTCTTGTCCAATTCCTCGGATTCTAAAATCTGGGTCATTTATAAGCAACACTTTAGAGCTATAATCATTTACTTCATCAATTGTACCGACTAATACTCCACTACTCACAACAGCTTGGCCTTTTTTTATACCACTAGCACCGCCCCGATCGATAGTAAGAAACTGTCTCGTATTTTCAGGGTCTACACTTACCACTCTCGCCGGTGTAAGTTCTAGATTGAGCCTAGAATTGAAGTTTAGTTGCGCTCGTAAGATGTCATTTTCTCTAGATATTTCCTTTAGTGAAGCAAGTTGTTGCCGCAATTCCAACTCTTGTGAGCGCAATTGTTTGTTTTGCTTATTCAATTCATTGATTGAGCTCAAGAAACTTACTTGTTCACCTATACCATTTCGAACCCGCACTAATTGTGCACCTATGGGGTTAGTAATTTGATCCAAGATTAGCTGAAACGGCCAGAAAAGTCCGGATATTTTTAACAGAATTATCATAAGAGCGATAATACTAACAGTGATTATTGGTATCAATACTTGTTTTTTCATATCTTTCTAGCAGTCCCAGAACTAATAAGGCACTTTTTCATATTGAGTAGTAACAAGCACATCTTTGAGACTATCAATATCCTCTAAGACCATGCCTGTACCTCTTACCACGGCGGTCAAAGGATCATCCGATACATGCACTGGCATTTTGGTCTGATTGGACAACAATACATCTAATCCCCTCAAGAGTGCTCCTCCCCCTGCAAGATATACACCTTTATCCATGATATCCGCAAGAAGTTCCGGTGGAGTCTCCTCAATAGTGTGCTTTACAGCATCAACTATAGCTCGTACGCTACGAGCCAGTGCTTTACGCACCTGATCGGAGTCAATTTTCAATTCCTTGGGTAATCCACTCACCATATCTCTACCACGTATTGGAGCATCCAATACTTTATCTAGTTTGGCAGCAGAGCCGATATTGATCTTGATAGATTCTGCAGTTCGCTCACCTATCTGCAAGCTAAATTCCTCTTTGGCATAAGCTATGATATCTTCGGTCAACTCATCTCCAGCTATGCGGATGCTACGACTTGAAACAATTCCCCCAAGAGAAATAACTGCTACCTCAGAGGTACCACCACCGATATCTACTATCATACTTCCTGCAGCATCGTGGACTGGCAAATTACTGCCCACTGCAGCGGCCATTGGTTCTTCTATCAAGAATGCCTGCCTAGCTCCGGCATTGGTGGCTGCATCTTCAACAGCTCTTTTTTCTACCTCAGTAACTCCAGAAGGTATACCTATCACCACTCTTGGCCGTGGGAAAAGTACAAAACTTTCTTTGTGAACTTTTTCGATAAAATATCTTAGCATTTGCTCGGTGATTTCAAAATCACTTACTACCCCATCGACCAATGGCCGCGTAGCAATAATATTGGCAGGGGTCTTGCCTACCATTCGCTTGGCTTCATCTCCGATAGCCAGTATTTGCTTGTTCTTGGTATTTATAGCGACTACTGATGGCTCATTGATCATGATACCTTTACCCCGCACATATACCAAAGTATTGGCCGTACCTAGGTCAATACCAATATCGTGACTAAAATTACCTAAAATTGAATTAATCATATTATTAGTGTACCAAGCAAAGTTGCTTGCTACTAGGTGTTATTGGCTCTTTTGTGCGGATATAAATGCAAAATTAATATCTTATATCGAAAATGAGTTTGTGATATATATCTCAGTCAAAATTTCTCAAGTGGTTTATTTTATCAGGCCAGCTATCAAGCTAAATGCAACAGCATTATTGATGATGTGAAATATTATACCGGGCACAATACTTTTGAGTCTGATATACATCACGCATAATACACAGCCTAGAATAAATGTATAAATCATCACATTATACTGTCCGTGTAATACCGCAAATACCATACTTGATCCAGCTATCCCGATGATCCAACCGAATCTCTTGGTGACCGCTGGAAAGATTATCCCGCGGAAATACAATTCCTCAATAATCGGTATTACTATGACAGTAAAGGCAAAACTTACCCACAGCCCCCAGCCAATTTTGCCAAATTCAAATCCCACCTCCTGAGATTGATTTGGATCAATACTTGGAGCTATCATGACAACAAGTACGAATGCAATACTTACTAGTATTAAGAATACTACAATACCTCCTACAATATATCCGATAGCTTTTAACACTGAAAATTTTCTAATACCTATATCAGATAGTTTGAGTCTGTATTTTTTTAGCAACCATATGATAAGTCCTACTTCGGTCAGTACTGTAACACCCGATAATATACTAGTGACTAAAGTATCTTCGTTTTTGATAGCTTCGCGAAAACTTTCAGGCAGTATTCCAAATCTCGATAATACAATCATTGAAATGAAAAAAAGTGTCGGTATCAAGAAGGTCAGAATGAGTAATCTCAATACATCTCGGACACCCCATGGTACTTTTGCAATAGTTATATCTTTGCGCATAGCCTAAATCAGTATTCCTTAGAGTAACTTGGATATGTCTGAGATACTTATTATTATCATCAGTCCGATAAGCGCGACGAAACCAATGATATGAACGAAATTTTCTTTTTCAGGCGTGATCTTTAGACCCATTTTTTGCAATATCAAAATAAATTGCCTACCGCCATCTAGTGCCGGTAGAGGTAATGCATTGATGACTGCTAGACTCAAAGATATTGATGCGATAAACAGCAAAATAAAGCGCGGGCCAAAATTGACCACTTGAGAAAACACGGAAACTATTCCGATAGGACCAGCTACTTGCTCGCTTACCTGACCTCGCGTGAAAATACCAAGTATCAGATTTCCAAATGCAGCCAGAGTAGCAACTACTAGCATCGCCATTATATAAAGTGCCGCAATAGGAGCTGCCCACCAACTATAGCGCTGCAAACTTATTTGCTGAGCACTGATGCCGAGTATCCCAGTTTGCTCATCGTTTCCAAGCGTCACAGAGTATTGCTTGGTGGCACCATTTTGTTTGACTGTAATTTCTACTGTTTTACCAGCATTTTGCTTGGTAAATGACCGGAGTTCATCATTGTTTGTAAATTTTTGAGAATTAATCGAAAGGATGTTATCACCTTGTTTGATACCAGCTTTTTCAGCCGCACTGTTTTTCGTGACATTAAGTACAGTAAGCTCACTTGTTTCTATTGTGCTAGGCTTGATCGGTCCAAAGCTAGGCAACTGTTGGCCAATTGGGGGCATGCCTATCCAGAGTAAAACTGTAAATATCACATATGCTATCAAGAAGTTGACGACCACTCCGGCCATGATGATCTTGGTCTTTGATCTAAAGCTAGCACTGGCAAAACTACCTTTGCCTGTAACCGAGCCATCCTCTCCGCGCAGCCTTACAAATCCTCCTATCGGCAAGGCATTGATGCTATAAATAGTGCCGCCTTTTTTTCTATAAAATACTTTGGGTGGAAATCCTATACCAAATTCATCTACCTTGACTCCATTGCGTCTAGCAGTAACAAAGTGACCATATTCGTGCGCTATCACTAAAAGCGAAAAGACTATTATGACTCCGATGATACTTAGTATCAAAACTATCATGAGCCAAAGCGCCTTTTACGCTTAGTGTAGTCACTCAATACATTATCTAGATCATTATCATTGAAGTCAGGCCACAATTTATCTACAAAACTGAGTTCTGAGTATGCACTATCCCAGAGCAAGAAATTACTCAAGCGCTTCTCGCCAGAGGTCCGAACGATTAGATCAGGGGCAGGAATATCTGCGGTGTATAAACTGCTCTTAATGAGTTCTTCATCAATATTTTCAGTTTTTACTCCTTGACCTACGATTTTTTTGACAGCATCTACTATCTCATTGCGACCACCATAGTTAAAACAACCTATAAAAGTACCTGCAGTATTGTCTTTGGTCAATTCTTCAGCTTTCTCAATTAATTTTACTAGTTTTTTATCTAGTTTCTCTCTCGAACCAATGATCTTGAGTCTGACATTCTTGGCATGCAATTCCTTGGCATCTTTCAATATGACTCGCAATGTCAAGCTCATCAGATAGCTCACCTCCTCATTGCTCCTTCGCCAATTCTCAGTAGAAAAAAGATAACAGCTCATGTAAGAGATGCCTTTTTCCCAGCAAGATTCGGCTATTTTTTTGAGATTCTTATAGCCAGCCATATGCCCTTCGATAGTCTTGAGCCCATGCTGCTTTGCCCAACGTCTATTACCGTCTAGAATAAATCCGATGTGATCTAAGGGTGGTTTTTGTGTCATAAAAAGTTTTAGGTCTTTAAAAGTTCAGCTTCTTTTTCGGCGATAGTATCATTGATCTGCTTTTGATATTTGTCTAGTAAGTTTGATATGTCTTTTTCAACTTTGGACAATTCGTCTTGGGACATGGTTTTGGCTTTTTCTGCCTTCTTGGCGTCGTTGATAGCTTCATGTCTAGCATTGCGCAAGCTAATATTGGCATTTTCTGCCTTTTCTCGAGTCAATTTGACCATTTGGTTTCTTGTTTCTTCGCTTAGAGTGGGTACATTGATACGTACTACTCTCCCGTCACTACTAGGATTGAGACCCAGTGTATGATTCTCAGATATGGCTTTTTCGATAGCACTGATATTACTTACATCCCAGGGCTGTATCTGTATAGTTTTGGCATCTGGTGTAGTAATAGTCGCTATAGTCTTGAGGGGAGATTCTTGTCCATACACATTGACCTTGATAGTATCTACCAATCCAGCATTGGCACGACCAGATCGTACACCGGTAAGCTCTTCTTGCAGATGCTGCAAAGCAGCTTGCATCTTTGATTCTGCTGTTTTTATATATTGACCGTCCATATGAATGTTTCTATTATAACCTGTCTTAAAAAATACACCAATTTATATTTATTCGCCCAATTCCATTCTTGTAAATCGTTTGATTACAATGTTTTCGCCCAACTTACCTATAACTTCTTTGGTAAGATCTCCGACAGTTTTATCGGGATTTTTTACAAATGGCTGATCGTACAGGCATACTTCTTGATACCATTTTTGTAGTTTCCCTTCTACTATCTTGTCAGCAAATTCGGCTGGTTTACCACTCTTTTCTACTTCTTTTTTGATAATATCTGATTCTTTTTGGAGTTCTTTGGGGTCTACATCTTCTCGATTGACAAAGCTAGGATTGCTAGCGGCTATATGCATCGCGATATCATTGGTAAATTCCTTGAAATCATCTGTACGAGCTACAAAGTCAGTTTCACAATTTATCTCTACCAGTACACCTATCTTATCCCCGTGTACATAGCTTTTTATCACACCAGCACTAGCAGCTCGATCAGCTTTTTTACTGGCTTTGGCTATACCTTTTAGACGCATTAGCTCAACTGCTTTGTCAAAATCACCTTTGGCTTCAGTCAGTGCTGCCTTGGCATCCATCATACCTGCTCCAGTAGATTCGCGTAGTTTTTTAATATCTTCGATTGATACTGTCATTGTTGTTATTCCTCCGAGTTAGTTTCTTCGTTTTTTACTGCTTCTGCAGCGGCTTTGGCTTTGTATTCTGTGTAACCTTTGCTGCTTGCGCTGGCAATTCTTGAAGTAATAAGATCTACTGTCTTGATGGCATCGTCATTGGCAGCAATTGGAAAATCAGCAAACTCTGGATTGGCATTGGTATCTGCTATAGCGATGACAGGTATGTTGAGCTTATGAGCTTCCAAGATAGCGATATCTTCTCGTACCATATCTACTACAAATATTGCAGAAGGTAGACCGTGCATTTCACGCACTCCATCAAATGTTTTAGCTAATTTTGACATCTGCTTCTCTAGTAATAGTTTCTCTTTCTTGATGGTGCCAGCAAAGTCGTTTTCAGCTTGCTGAGCTTCGAGCTTCTTGAGTCTTTGGATACGCAACTTGATAGTGTCTAGATTAGTAAGCATACCACCCAGCCATCGATAAGTTACATATGGCATACCGGCTTCGGTTGCATACTTTTCTATGATTGGTTTGGCTTGTCGTTTGGTACCTACAAACAGTATTTGGCCACCTTGTTTGCAGATATCATAAGCTGCTTTTTCAGCTGCTTCGAGCTGGCTTGCTGTGATAGTCAGATCGATAATGTGCACTCCAGAACGCACACCGAAGATATATGGTTTCATTTTGGGATTCCAGCGATCGGTGCGTTGACCAAAGTGAGCTCCTGCTTCGAGTAGCTGTTTGAGTATCGGGTCTATTTTAGTTTTTGTAGTAGATTTTACAGATTTATTATCTGTTTTTTTGGCAACTGCCATTTATTGATATTCTCCTTCTATCGTTGTATTGGCTCCCCAAGTGGGAGGAGTCATTTGCCAATACTGTTTCGTTAATTTTTTGACCTATCAATTCTATCAAGTTAATAGAGAATAGTCAATATACCGATGATACTCTACTTTTATCTATTTATTGATTTTATACATACTATATGATATTATATCATCGCAACATTCGTACCTATTTGCCTACAAGTTTCCGAGAAAGGAAAACAATATGAGCAAAAAATATGGTTTTGGCGTTTTGAGCCTTGAGCTCACAATTACCGACGAAGAATATGGTATGTTCAGCGAAGGACGAAAGGCACGTATCTTCTGGTTCTGGTACATATTAACGTTGGCAATTTTCATGTTCCCAGTTGCCATAGGAGCACTTATCGCCTCCTTTATTACCAATATCATACTTCCAGAAGGCGGCCACCCTTGGTTCATATTTCCCGCTGCACTGCTAGCGATGCACATAATATTGGTCGTCTTCGGCAGGAAGGGCCTCGTCTACTGCGAGGAAGAAGTGGACGGAAATGTCCTGACTATCCAGGCTGGCACATTTAAGTTTCGTGACATCTTCCGGAAGTCCAGCTCATCCAACTAGCTCTCACGAGCCGTTTGCCAGTGCGAAAACTGGCATCACCCAAGCCCACAACTATTTGTGTATTTAGGTGATAAATTAGCCGACCATATCAAGTTTCTTGAGCTTGGCCTTACCTACTGCTGTCTTGCTGATATTTTGCAGATCAAGTAGCTCTTTGTATATACCAGTCTTGCGTTTGGCGAGTTCTTGTGGAGAACCTATCTCCACGACTTGACCGTTTTTGATACCAACTATAGTATCTACACCTGAAATAGTACTAAGTCGGTGAGCGATGATCATAGTAGTACGATTTGCCATCAGTCTTTCTAGTGCACCTTGTACCTCATGCTCGGCTTTGCTATCTAAACTGCTGGTAGCTTCGTCGAGGATCAGTATAGGAGGATTTTTCATGATGGCTCGAGCAATAGCTATACGTTGCTTTTGTCCTCCACTAAGCTTCACACCTCTCTCACCTATCTCAGTATCAAATCCCTTGGGTAGTTTCTTGATAAAATCATAGGCATTGGCAGCTTTGGCAGCGGAAATTAGTTGTTTCTCGGTGGGCTTCTTGGAGCCATAGCCGATATTGTCTTTTACAGTACCGGAAAACAATTGTGGCTCCTGGAATACTACACCTATACTAGACCTCAAGCTTTCTTGAGTCACGCTATCTACTGACTGACCATCTATCAGGATCTGACCTGCATTTAGCTCATAAAATCGCAACATTAGATTGGCAAGTGTGCTCTTACCTTCACCCGATTCTCCTACCAAAGCTAGCTTTTTACCTGGGTCTATCGTAAAGCTCACGTTTTTGAGTACATTTTTGCCTTTTTCATAAGCAAATCCAACATTTTGGTATTCTACCCTCGAATTACGTATTTTGAGGGGTTTTGCACCTTCTTTGTCTACAATATCGGCTTTGGTGTCCATAATCTCAAAATAGTCTTTACTGCCTGCTGTTGCACGCTGTAAGGCATCTATGATGAAACTACTACCGAATAACGGGAATTGAGCCTGAACAGATAGAGTCAGCAGTAGAGTCATAGTACCTAGGTTGTAGACCCCAATATATGCCTGATAAATTATTACTCCCATAATAGCTGTAAATATAATGTTCAAAACAAGCCTGCGATAGACATCGTACTTGTGCCACTGCACTGATTGAACCTTGGTTTGGCTTTCTATCTTGATTCGTTTGTTGCCATAAAACATTCGTTCTGATGCTTCCATCACAAATGATTTGACTACTCTTACTTGCACAATTGATTCAACAAAGCGACCATTGCCGATGTCGAGGTCTTTGTTGATTCCCTCCTGGTGCTTTTGCCAACTCTTACTGCTCAAGTGAGTTATCCAGATATATATTGGGAATATCGCTGCTAGTAATAGTGCTACTGGCCAGCTGTAAAAAGCTATGACCACTAGAGTAATCACAGTAGTCAAGAAAAACTGCACAAACCCATTGGCTAGAGTCTGCATCAGTGTAGAAATAGTAGCGATTGAACGATCAAGACGAGCCGTAATCTTACCTGTTATCTCATTGTCATAATAGCTAATTGGTAACTTCATGAGATGTTCAAAATAGCGATTTGACATCAAGGTATTGAGCTTGACACTCATCATATCACCCCAATAACCGCTTAGATTTGACAGTAGGGTCAATACAATTGATGCAATACCACCTAGTGCTACCAATCCAAATAAATACTGCAAACCAGGTGAATTGCCATTATTTGCCGCTACAATACCGTCTACTAACCCCTTGGTAACAAATGGCGTTACTAGATTCAGGCCAGATGTAATAACAACAACTATCGCTATAGCTGTATAGTAAGGCCACAAAACCTTGGAATACTTTATAATCTTCCAGATTGCTTTCATTTAATCTCAGTTTAGCATGTGTCGAAAATTAAAACGAGCCCACCGGCCAGACCCCCGCAGGGGTCTGGCCAATGAGCCGTGTCGAGGCATCGAACGTATGTGTGTCAGCCGTAGCTTACATACGTTCGAGTACTGCTGTCGGGGCTTCAGCCGTGAGGCTTAGGCCGGTGTTGGTGTGTGACGGGTGAGCGTCAGGTGCAGAGCTGGTCGGTGGGCTCGCCGGCGGCCGTGATGGTCGAGCCCTTCTCGAACAGCCGGTTCGAGGTGTCGGGCGCGGTGGTCTCGGTGTGGTACCTCGTGAACCAGGTCTGGCGCATGGTGCCCCCCTTGGGGTGGTTGTGTTTGCCATACCTCAGCAGTTGCTGTAGGTTATATACATTATAATCCTAGTGTTTTGAGTGTCAAAAGTTATTTATAGATTTTATTTCGACCATAAAAATAGCTCTTTTATAGCATTGGCTAGGCTACAAAAGAGCTGGTATTACCCTATCTTTTGGTTTTTGACCGATAGAAGGCTGGCTGAAGCGGACCAGAAATACCATATGGTCGCCCAGCCTGCTCATAGCATTCGAAGTGATATTGCTCGACTCTATCCCACCTATCACCTTCGTATATATTGCATATTACCTTACGAGGCTTGTTTCTTGCCCTATATACAATTCGCTCACCACACTGTGTACATAGAGTATAGCACCCTGTTTCTACAAATCGCACTACTGCTCGTGTACCAAGAACCGTCTCTGACGAATCCATTTCATACCTCCTGAACTCTTGATTGACTTAGGTTGAGCTACGTGGCTTCATCAATAGAAAAACAGATACACACAGACTGAACAATAAATACACAAGTGCTTCCCTGTTGTTCTCTGCACTAATCATCGCGTATCCCATAGTCAGATAAATCGCCCAAAGTACTCTAGGCATCATCTTGTCTATGACCCAGTCAGCTACCAACTGCTCTCTTGTCTCGGATCCAGTGGGCTCGGCATATCGAAGCTGACTCATAAGTCTCGGAGCCCACCAAGCCACATACAAGCTATAGAGTATCGTGATGACAATCTTGAAAAGTGGCATTTCAACTCCTTACGCTACTCGAAGCTGATAACTCCAAAAGGTGCGATAGTCATATAAAAATATCAGAGATAAGAGCAGCTGTCAAAGGTGGCGATACAGTATTTCGCTGAGTAATTTGTTATGTTTTGGAGCTGTCAAGCATAACTATAAAACTCATCCCTATCTGTTGAGCGAATAATATGCACACAAAAACACTTGACAAATACGCTTATGTTTGGTATACTAGCGGGCGTTCTGTGGATTGGTCGATTCCACTCCCCCGCAGAACAGTACATTACATAAGTAAAGAAAGGAGATACGACGCACTCTGAACCCGCGTAACTTCATCTATATGGTGAAGCACGTATCAGAATATTATGCGCCTTCTCAGTCAAGCAGTTGTTGCATTTGCAATGATTGCCAACCAGGTGATAAGTACGGTACATATCCCTATCACCGATACAGCTAAGGCTGCCGAAGCCCAACCTGTAGTACCAAGTAACTACACATTGACAATCAACACTACACAACCCGAAGCTCTTGAGCTCAAAGCCAACAAAGGAAACTTCGATCAAGAAGTCGTTGCTCCTTTAAAAGCCGCTCAAGCGCTCAAGGCCGCTGCCGACGCTGCTGCAGCCCAGGAAGCTGCTAATCGAGCTGCTGCAATTGCTGCTACTCGAGTAAGCTCAGCCCCTGCTGCAAAACCTGTCGTAATAGGCGGTGATGATGCTTTCGCCAAGCTTCGATTCTGTGAAGCTGGTGGTGACTACACCAAGAATACCGGTAACGGATACTATGGTGCCTACCAGTACGACATGCGTACTTGGGCTAACTATGGCGGTTATGCTCGACCTGACCTTGCACCTCCAGAGGTACAAGACGCCAAGGCTCGTGCTACCCAAGCCGCTCGTGGTTGGTCTCCATGGCCTGCATGTTCACGCAAGCTTGGTCTATTGTAAGACTGTTCTAACAACTAAATAATACAAAAGCCTCCTGTCAAAAGGAGGCTTTTGTTGTACTAATTATTGTTTTGTTGTAGAATTATCCAGCACCTATCGATACAACAAGGAGATTTCGTTGACCAATCAATCAACAACGCAGCCTGAGCGTTTTGTGTGTGCGTCTAATCTCAGGCCAACAATGGTCGTAGAAATAGAAATTACCCAAGGACTAATGGTCCAAAACGGTCGACTCATACCTTTTGTCGACTTGTTATACGGCCGGTGTCCTCTTCTAGAAGATTATGACAGGTGAGTGCACTGTACACATCATAGGTTACAACAGTAAACCTCAAGCCTATGCAACTATCGAGGTCCATTCGGTTGAAAGACTTTCTGATCCGGCGTCCAATCGAGCTGATCTAATATGTGTATACCACAGCCCAGAGAGGACTGATAGGCACTCTGTCTGGTTCTGGCCAGATGACGAGATCCTAGTAAAAGGAGCCTTCAATCCACATTCCTCCAAACGAAAGAAGAAAAGTCGTAAACTCCGATAATTACTCGGGATCCAAAACACCCAAGCATCTATGCTTGGGTGTAAGTATATGAATTATCTAATAGTTAAAATCAAAAAATCCTCTTGAAAAAGAGGGTTTTTTGTTGAATTATGTCTTTACTGACAAGCCTCACATTCGGCAAGTAGTTCTGGATCTATCGGACAAACCATTGGTTGATCCCAGTCTTTATCGGTTATTTTATTCTCTTTTGTTGCCACTTTCCCTCCTTTTGTTTTTTATCTGCTTATGATTATACACCCATTCATTTTTATTTGTAAATAGTGCTTATGAAAGATTTTATTACACCATATGTAGTGTATATAAAAGACTAGCATAACCACATTAAAACCTATAAAATTAAAACATGCGCGACATCACCAAACCCCACTCCCTTGAAGAAATCATGCATGCCTGTAGTCTACAAAGCGACGACTCAACAGATACTAAAGTATGCCTGATCAATGAAGAAATCACTCAGGGCCTCAATATCATCGAGAGATACCCCAAGAAAGTAAGCTTCTTTGGATCTACGAGGTTTACCGAAGCCAATCCCTACTACCAACAAGCTCGTAGCCTAGCCTCTCGATTGGTCAAGGACCTAGACTATACTGTAGTGACTGGTGGAGGGCCAGGCATCATGGAGGCTGCCAATCGCGGTGCCAAAGAAGCAGGTGGTCACTCTATCGGACTCAATATACAATTACCCAAAGAACAAGTAGCCAACCAATATCAGACAGTCTCTATACCTTTTCATTATTTCTTTACCCGCAAAGTCACACTGACCTTTGCATCTCGCTTATATATCTACTTTCCTGGTGGGTTTGGCACACTCGATGAATTTTATGAAATACTTACTCTAGTCCAAAACAAGAAAATCCACAAAGTTCCAATAATACTAGTAGGTGCTAAATTTTGGGAGAGACTCGATATCGACTTTCACCACAAAGAGATGCTTTCTGAAGAATTTCAGACAATTGAGCCTGAAGACACTAGCTTATACACCATCACTGACGATATTGATACTATTTTGCATATCGCCCATGATGCTCAAATGCGCATATAAACATATAAAATAAGCCCAAGTCTTGAATTTGACTTGGGCCTGGTATGACAACTATCATCGTGTCTCTCTCACGAGCTTAGCGAAAGCATCTTCGAATTTGCCGTTTTTACGTAGGTCATTCACAAATCGTCTGAGATCAGCTTGTGTCAACACAACGCCCTGCTCGACGCCGCTAGCCATGAGCAAATCTATTGTTCTTCTCTCTGCAGACTTAATGATTGTGACACGGCACTCAGGACATTTGTAGCTGTAAACACCTGATCCGTCTGACTCGACGCTTCGCACCATTAGATCTTTGGTAGTGAGCTCCACATCTCCACAATCAGGGCAACTAGTACGTACTGTAGCCATGGTACTCTCCTTTGTTTGCTGGAATTATTGTTCAAGAGGGAAGGGTTTTTGTACTCGTAGTACAATGTCTTCGAAAAGATCTGGGTTTATCTTATATCGACTATAGATACGATTGGGATGTCGCTTGCGATGTAAAAATCCCAAGCGAAAGAGTCTCTCGCACGACTTGCTTACTTTGTAGATATCGCTTGTCATAGCAACATGACTCTTACCCTCAAATGATGGGTCTGAAGTAATTTCTACAGGCGAATTGGATTTGAGACGGTCACGAATCATGTACTCCAATACTTGATCGTCTAGCTTTCGTAGTCTACGCCTCATGATTTCTGTCTCCCGCTTGTTTTGGTTAGGTACTATCTATAGTATACAATCTTTTGTGATTATTGTAAATCGTTTTTGAATTCTTTTGTTTAATTATGACGTTGTGCTTATGTATTTGTTATAATTAATATTTGCAATATCAACTAATCAAGAAATAGAGAGTATATGGAAGATAAAACTACACTACAAGCAATACACAGAATCATGCCGGAACTGCGTGAATCAAAAGAAAAACTCAAGAATTTACGTGAACAGCTCAAAGACGTCATGGAACAAAACGACGAATACAAACAGATAGCCGAAGAAATAAAAGCACTCAGTGAAAAACGATTGGCAGCAAAGCGAGCACTACTAGACGACAAAGACTACCAAAAAGTAAGTGAAGACATGGATGATGAACGAACAAAACAAAAAGACTTGCAAGAAATATTGAGTCATTATCTAGTGAGCTACTACCAAGAAACCAATGATACCAAAGTAACTGATGACCTCGGAGAGACACGCCAAGTGATCTTACAGGCCAAAGTCGGCAAACCAGAAGCTGATATCAAATAATATCTACTTAGATAACGGAGGCTGAGAATCGGCAGAGTTTGTATTGTCTGTATTCGATACAGTACTGCTTGGATTGACCTGTGAAACTGGCTGGGATGGACTAATGTCTAGAGTTGTATTGCTTGGATTTGGTGGCCTAGTTGATGTCAAGGTATTTGGATGTTGCAAATCAGAATTGGTGATTGGAGGTGCTGGTTGTTGAGCCGCCTCCTGAGCCGATGGAGCTGAGCTGGACATTGAGACTACAGGGTTCGTAGATATATTGGCTCCAATTGCCGGACCTTGAGATACGGATGAATCGCTAATAGGTGTTATCTGTGAAGGTTGAGGCGGTGGATTCTCAGTAGTATTCGGAGTATAAACAGTTGAATTAGTTACAGGGGGCTGTGTAGAAGCGTTTGTATTGATTGGTTGATCAGGTAACGGCGGAAGTGATTTGGCCTTCTTACGATGTCTTACGGTCATTATGATTACTATTACTAGCCCTACAATCAAGAGAATTATAAATAATAATACCAATACGGAAATCATTGGAGATATTTCTGGTACATCGAGACCAGCAGCAATTTTAGCTTCTGCGACAGAGCTAAGCTGAGCTGCTAGATAATTGGCTGGATACTCAGTCTTGGCCTTGGTAAAGAGCTGATTGGCGGATTTGTAGTGAGCATTGGAGAATTTCTCAATTCCTTGATCCCAAGTACTGTCTACGGTACTACTGGTATTGAGAGTAATATTGTTCTTCTCAAGAAGTGACTTGACATCACTGACATCACGCAAAATACTCGAAGTTGCGAAGCTTTCTTTGCCAGACTTAGCACTAGCACCTGGATCAACATAAGTCACAAGCCCTATAATACTGCCATCTTCGGCAAAAGCAGGTCCTCCGGAATTACCCTGAGCTGCAGGCACATTTGTATCTATAAGACGATATTTGTTCTCGGCGATGCTCTCAACACCCAAGATTTTTCCCTGTGTAGCAGATGGGATAGTAGTATCTTTCTTGGTAGTCAAGCCGCCATCAACGAATCCCGGAAAACCCATTGCAGTAACCAGTATGGTACTGCCACTATTGGGGTTGGAATTGTTTTGTTCATTCAGGCCACCTAGTGTAGAGATAGGATAATTACTTCCACTATCAAGCTTGAGGATAGCTACATCTGATGTCTTGAGATCTTTGATATTAGCAATAAGAGATTGTCTGAGGGTTTGCTCATCAAAGTCTTTATCTATGAGCTGAGCAGATACCTTAGTATCACTGGTAGGTATTGTTATTACTGTCTTGTTGACTTCAGCTTTTATAGGATCGTTGCTTAGCTGAATGACGAATTTGCGATCAACCGAACTAGTCTTGTACTTGTCTGGACTTATTTTGGACGTAGTAGATAAGAATTTCTCAATTGCCTGTTTATTGCCGGCAGCAATCTGTCGCGCCAAAGCTTCTAGCTGAGGCCTGGTAAGCACCCCTGTATCTACCAAATATTGCAGATATGATCTGAGGTTGGCTGTATCTGTATTGAGACTAAGAAATGTTTGAAGAACAAGCTCTGGAATATCTGATACTACATGACCATTGGTAGATATATAGCCATCGCTTGATATGATAGAGCCGCTACCCACCACTGCATTGCAAGCATTTTTGGCCGAATATCCGACTTGACCATTTGGCAATAATAAATCGATATTCATACAGGTATTGGTACCTACCCTAACAACCGTTGGTTGATTTTTGGCTACAACTTGCAATGCCGTATCGTTGACCAATGTCGTTGGAACATTGGTTGTAGATTGAGACAATATTTCCGGATTTGTTTGAGTCCCTCCCTTATCTTCGGCAGCATATGCAACATTGGAAAGTCGTGGATTAGCATTGCTGCTCAACTCTGCAACACTTCCATATTTAACTGAAGATATTACATTGCGCAGCAATTGTACCTGAGAAGGAATGGACTGACTTGATTCACTCAGACTCATCGAGAAAGGCTGATTATTCACCACTAGAACATATTGGGTAAGCTTGCTAGTAGTGGTCACATACTCAGTGTTTACAATTTTATACTCCACCGCTTGATATTTGACACCCGATATCTCTACCTCGGTTTGGTTGGTTTTCTCTACGAAATTATTGGCATCATTCTTGGGTGCGAAATGTCTGATTGCCAATTCTACTTGACTAAGGTTGCCATATTGAGTTTTTGCTGAGTCGAAAAAACCCTTATCAGCAGTAGTCTCAAACTTCAGATCAGTGTTCTGTACACTACTAGTACTAGTTATTGATGCACTATCGGCTTCACTAGGAGAAATCTTGACAATGGTATAGTCCGACACCTTAGTTAGCTCTTGCGAACTAATAGGCTGACTATCTGGTGTTGTTTGTGCCGTAGTATCCAATAGATTGAAGTTGTATATCAGACTAAACCCGGCTGATGATATGATCTTTTTGTAACCTTGAGCTTCAAGCGCTGAGGATTCTAGATTTGCAGTATTTTGCACTATCTCATCACTTGCCCGAGAAATCCTCAAGACCAATATACCTATCAGGGCTACTACCAATACTCCACCTAATAATAGCCAGATATTTTCCCAAGGAGCACGATACTTGCTAATAGTATGAATCTTATTTGGCTTCGGCTCATTGTGATGAGATTTTTCGAAGTGGTGTTTGTGATATTTTCTTTGCTTACGATCTTTGTATAAATACACTATCAGGAATACTGTACCTGCTATAACAATGATAATAATTGCCAAAAATTCCAATTGATTGGCTCTAAACACCTGCAAGAATCTTTCATACCCCGTAACATAACTCACTACATTGGCATTTCCCACCTCTACTTGTTGTTGAAGGGCGTTTTTGGCATCTATCTTGGCGCTTTCTGTCTGTACAAACAAGTAAGTCAGTATAGCTAATGAACCAAACAAAAGTGTAGACAGCAGTATAAGTAAAAAATTGAGCTTTCTAGCCTTTTTTTTGTGTTTGGCATGGATATCTATACCGTTAGAATTGGGTTTACTTTTTTTCATATGGTAGATTAAAGAAATTCATTTCTGTGATATAGAATTATTTAATATTATTCATTATTATACTTAAGCTTGATGAATATAACAATTCATCTAATTCGTGCATGAAACTATCTACATCAACTATGAATACTAAGTGCTAAGGTAATCTTATTTTATACTTGTATTTAACCGAGCTTAATGCTATTATATTGATTACATGAAAACCAAGATTCACCCTGACTATATAGATACCAAGGTTACCTGTAGCGGATGCGGGGCTACTTTTGATTCAAAATCGACTGTTGCAGAAATGAATGTAGATGTTTGTAGTAGCTGTCATCCATTCTATACAGGCAAACAAAAATTAGTAGATACCGCTGGACGCGTCGATCGATTCAAGGCCAAGCGAGCTGCAGCTGAATCCAAAAAAGACGCACTTACTAAAAAAGCCGTAAAAGCGCTTAGCAAAAAAGAAGCTGCTGCTATGCTCAAAGCTGAAACAGAAATTAGCGAAAAAAACACCACTGAGATCAAAAAAGATCAAAAGTCTAAAGACCAAACAGAAAAATAACTAAAACTATAAAAAACTGCTCTGGCTATATATAATAAGAGCAGTTTTTTAAATTATACGAATATGATAAATGATGAAAAAATAAATGAAGTCAAAGCCCAGCTACAAGAGATTGAAGCTCAATTAGCTGACCCGAAAGTGTATACCAGCTCCAAAAGTGCGGTATTGGTAGCATCTCAAAGAGACTTAATTGATAAGTTGACACTATTTGTAGAGCTTAAAAAAACCAGTGACGAGTTAGATGAAGCCAAGACTATGTTGAATGATCCAGAGATGAAACAGTTAGCCCAAGAAACTATCGATCAACTTGAGCCCAAACTTGCTGAGCTTGAAGACAAAGTCAAAGTTGCCATGTTGCCAGTCGACCCCAACGAACACAAGAATGCAATTATTGAAATTCGAGCGGGGGCAGGCGGTGATGAATCAAGTATTTTTGCCGGTGATTTATTGAGGATGTATCTTAGATATGCTGAAACACATGGATTACGTTCCGAGCTATTGAGTGAAAGTAGTAATACTTCTGGCGGGTACAAAGAAGTGATAGTTCAGATAAGTGGTGAAAATGCTTATGGGAGACTCAAATACGAATCAGGAGTTCATCGAGTCCAAAGAATACCCGCCACCGAAAGTGCTGGTCGAATTCATACCAGCACTGCCACTGTTGCAGTGCTTCCCGAAGCCGAAGAATCCGATATAGAAATCAACCCGAATGATCTAAGGATCGATGTATTTCGCTCGGGTGGTCATGGTGGACAAAGCGTAAATACTACAGATAGCGCCGTACGCATCACCCACTTACCTACCGGTATAGTAGCAACTTGCCAAGACGAGAAATCTCAGCTCAAGAACAAACTCAAGGCCATGAACGTACTACGCTCAAGACTGCTTGATATGCGCATGCAAGAAGAAGAAAAGCAACTCAGCGATACACGCAAATCCCAAATTGGCACCGGAGATCGTTCTGAAAAAATCCGCACCTACAATTATCCGCAAGATAGAGTGACCGATCATCGTATCAACTTCACCACGCATGGACTACAAAAGATAATTGATGGAGATCTAGATGTACTATTTGAAGCACTGCGAAATAGCGAGATACAAAAAAATCTAGATACCGATGAATCTAAATGAACATTCGAAAGACACTTGAGTCTGCTCATGATAAACTGCGTGAAAAAGACATAGCTTCATTTCAACTAGATGCACAGTTGTTGCTGTCACATGTTCTGGGCAAAAGTCGAGAATTTCTATTAGCAAATCCAGAATATGTACTTACTAGCCGTGAAACTACTAAGTTTGAGCGGTGTATTTCACGCCGTATTGATAGAGAACCTATTTGCTATATAACCAATAGTATCGAATTTTATGGTAATAATTTCTTGATAGATAAGCGCGTACTTGCTCCACGCGTAGAAACAGAAACGATTGTCGAGAATGCAATCAAATCTGCGCCTAAACATTCCAGGCTTATCGATATCGGTACGGGCTCAGGTGCTATTGCGATAAGTATAGCTAAAGAGAGGCCTGATCTAGAGATTACTGCCACTGAGATCTCTCAAGACGCACTAGATGTAGCGACACAAAATGCTTCCAACCTCATCAAGAATCACAATATACAGTTTATAAAGTCAGACCTGTTTAATAATGTTGAAGGTGTATATGAAACAGTAGTAACCAATCTGCCCTACGTTTCACTAGACAATATTGACAACATGAAGCCCGAGGTAAAGAAAGAGCCCGCAGTAGCTCTATATGGTGGTTCCGGGGATGGACTTGACCTGTATCGTAAGTTCTACAAGCAACTTCCTGATTACATCAAACCTAGAAGTATGGTTTATCACGAGTCAGATCCGTGGCAGCACGAAGCACTGATCAAGCTAGCAAAATCCGCCAATTTATTATCGATACTTGAAGACTATTTTATATTGGGTTTTAAAAGATGATAATTCACCAATAATAATTGGCTACATATTTTTTTGAAACTATTCTTGCGGTGCTTCAGCCAATGTAGCTTCAAACTTTTGCTCTTTTCCATCTCGATAGACCACCAAAGTCACTTTGTCTCCCGCAGATTTTTGTCCGATAAGTGTAGATAAGCTATTGTTCGCATCGATAGTTTGATTATCAAGCTTTAATATAATATCACCTGATTTCAAGCCAGCCTTGTCAGCCGGACTTCCTGCTACTACACCGCTCTCACCACTCTGTGAGGTAGCTATATAGGCCCCATTTTCCACAGCCAAATTATTGGCCTTAGCTGATTCTGCATCCAAAATCACGTATCTTACGCCTAAGTATGCTCTGGTGATTTTGCCATTATCGGTAACAGACCGGATATCCTTGATAGCTTCATTGATGGGTATAGCAAACCCAATGTTTTCAGAGCCCTGACCTGCTACAGCGGTATTGATTCCTATCACTTGCCCATCGATATTCACCAGGGGGCCTCCAGAATTACCGGGATTGATTGCAGCATCGGTTTGGAATAGGTTTTGCAAACTTTCTGACCCCGCATCGTCCGATGCGATGACTGGGCGGCTCTTGCCCGAAATTACTCCAGTAGTAACAGTATTTTGATATTGGCCCAGTGCATTACCTATAGCCACCACAAAAGACCCTACTTGCATCTTAGAACTATCGCCTATTTCGGCTGGCTTAAAATCATTGGCTCCTCCAACTCTTAGAAAAGCAATGTCATTAACTGGATCTTTAGCTATCAATTTTACATCCTTGTAAGACTTACCATCAGATGTTACCACCTCAAATGAATTACCATCTTCTACAACATGCTTATTGGTCAAAATCAGTCCGTCTTTGGAAATAATGATTCCCGTACCAGCTCCTTGTTGCTGCCTTGACCGTCCAAATATATCCCGAGCAGTCGCATTCGTCGTGATACTGACTACACTTGGTCCAACTTTCTTCGCAATCTCAATAGTAGCGTTCTGTTCATTGATGACTATATTTTTACTTTGAGCCATGCCTAGACTAGTAGTAGTTCGTGATGACCACCAAGAGTATAAAAATGCTCCTAGAAACCCAAATACTACAGATAATACAATAACTCCTCCGACTAGCGCGGGGTTGAAAGAGTTCTTACGTTCTTTATTGATTTTGGTAGTTTTTGATGTGTTAGTCATAAGATTAAAGAAAATATGTTAAACAGCTACAGACCATTTACTTAGTAGCATTAACGCCATAAACACTACGGCTGTGACCAAAATATATTCAAAAATTAAAGTTAGTTTGAGCGTCTTGTTCTTGTAATGAAAATACAATCCACCAAATCCATACCCCAACGCCCCAACGATAAGCGCAGATTGACTTACTAGTAACGAAGTCTTTGGAATATGATATAGATTGATCCAACGACTAGTTATCCAAAATATTTCCACTACTATAAGGGCCCAAATAGAAGCTATGATATATGGCTTATTGGTGAAGCTAATAAGCCACGTTATTGCTAAATACAATACACTCAACCACAAAACTGCCATCACTATAACCGTAGACCAGTGCCAGTAAGCTAGCGCAAGACTAGCAAAGCTAACTCCAAGGATTAGAAGAATTATTTGCAATATATTATTTAGTATAACATTCGGTTTACTAGTGAATTCTTGCAGCAAGATACCATAATAACCCAGACCAATCACTATACAGGCCACTACAAACCACAATATTGGTATTAGAAATATGATATGGATTGTAAATATGTATCCATAAAGTATCAAAAGCCAAAGACTAGGTCTGATAAGTCTGGTGATAATGTGCGATTGTTTTCGATTGACCAATATCTTGGACAGTAGAAAATAATTTACCACTAAGACTATAGGTAATATCAATAGCTGGAATGGAGTGTAATACATGATTCCTATTGCAAGTACTGTAATAATCACACTACCAAAAACTCCCAGTCTTTGGTCGTGGGTAAATATCTCTATTCTTTTTAGTTGATCACGAAGTTTTATAATCAGCTCCAATTATTATTTGAATATCAGTTGCAGGTGGGACGTTTGGATCGGGTTGAGCTATGGTAGCCTTTACACCCAAACGCTTTTCCAGAAGCGATACAGTATACGGCTTCTTGCCTCCACTATAGTCAATTATCTGGGTTGTTTTGACGGTAGTTGTCTCGGCAGGGCCAGATGTGACTATATTGTAATTATAACTTTTTAACTCCTGTGATACTAGATTTGTAAGGTTGGTAGTTTTGGTACCGTTTAATAGCCCAATGGTAGCAGCTTCTTTTTTGATATAGCCATCAGCAAATATTGTCCTTACATAGGCCTGAATCGCTTTGTGATTGCCAACACCTGCAATTGGAACTACTACACTGGCACCACCAATATTGGAGTCCGTGACGAGTTGGGAGGTTTTGTTATCAATGACCTTAGAATTGATAAAGTTCGGATCTATATCTTTGAGTATTTTGCTCAATCGTTCTATCTCCCAAGCAGCCAGATCGGTACGCACATTATTCCCCACAATACTCAACAGTTCATTTATCTTGATAGGATTTGTCAGTATATTTTGCGCATTTGCCTTCTCTCTTAATGCTACCAAGATATCTTGCTGTCGTTTGGCACGACCGTAATCATCTCCGCAATCACCCTTTCTGCATCTGGCGTATTTAAGAGCCGCGCTACCATTGAAATGCTGTTGGCCCGCCATGATGCTAAAACCGCAAGAAATATTTTCATTCTTTTCACAAGGATATTCAGGATCAGTTAGATTTTGTTCAACCTTGACATCTACTCCACCTACCAAATCCACGGCTTGTTTTAGGGCAGAAAAATCCGTGCGTAAATAATAATGGATAGGTATGTCCAGGAATTCTGATACTGTTCTTTTTGCAAGCTCTGGTCCACCGCCATCTTTGAGTTGCTCTCCAAAAGCATGTGCATTGTTTATCCTAGAATAACCTTCACCTGGGATTTTTACGTACATATCACGCGGTATGCTTAGCATAGCGGTATCTTTGGTTGCTGGATCATAGCTAGCTACTATCATAGTGTCGCTAAGTTGCTCACCGGCGTGACCGGCATCGCCCACACCTAATAGCAAGATATTAATACGTCCTTCTCCTTCGCCCTTGAGTTTTTCAGGCTCTACTGCTTCACTTTTTAGCCCAACAGCCGAAGGCCCTAGATTCTTTACCAATACTTTATTGTATGATCTATAAAGTCGATAGCCTATCAACCCTGCGATAATAGCTAATATTACAATTATAACCAGCAAAACGCGAAGCCAAACTCGTTTTCGCTTTGGTTTTGGAGACAAATCATGATTGGGTGAATACGAATCTGTAGTCATAATTCTATATAGCTAATCCAAGTAAATTGTACATTAAAAACGTCAGCATCAATTTATTATAACTCAAATATAGCGATTATATGAGCTTGTTCTAGACTTGTTGCTTGTGGTAGCAAGCTAAACCATCGTATAATCTATAAAAGATGAAAAACAGCACAGACCCCAACCAATCCATCGAGTCGGAGGACAACAATTCTACGCATCAAGTTCTTGAACCCGGTCAAACAGTAAAGCCTCAAACACCTGAGCAGATTCAAGCCGAACAGAATCGCGCCAACCAATTACAGCACGACACAGACCAATACAATTCTGATATCGAAAATATAAATGAGTCTACGATCCAAGAAAATGATGCATCACAAGATTTTGAGCCTGAAAAAAAGCGCTCAATATTTAAAGAGCTATTGATATGGGCCGGTGTAACCATAGCCATAGTCCTAATCATTCAGAATTTTATTTTCCAAGCATTCTATGTATCTGGCAGCAGTATGGAGCCTGACTTTCGTAATGAAGATTATCTGATAATATCCAAGATACCCCTTACTTCATACAATGTTGCAAAATTATTTGGGCAAAAGAATATGGATATCAAACGTGGTGATGTGCTTGTATTTCGATACCCCAATTCTCCAGAAACTTTTTTTATCAAGCGTGCTATCGCCTTGCCTGGTGAACGTATTACCATTAAAGACGGGGTGATTACTATTTATAACGAAGAAAATCCCGACGGACTTGTTCTCAAAGAAGACTATATCGATCCACAATACACTACGCTTGGTGATATAGATGAAGTGATAGAAGATGGAAAAGTATTTGTTGTTGGAGACAATCGCTCAGAAGGAGGTAGTTTTGATAGCCGAGAATGGGGTCAGCTTCCTCAGCAAAACATCACAGGATTTGCAAAATTTAGATTGCTACCAATCAGTGAATTTATTTTTATCGGAGATCCTGAATACACTAAATAGCTTTTAGTAATTAGTAAGTTGGTTCTTTACCCGTAATTTGTGCATATAGTCTAGCCAACTCTTCGTCAGAATAATATTCTATCTGCAGTTTTCCGCCCTTGGCAGTTTTGTATATATTGACCTTAGTACCAAGATATTCGCCGAGATCATGGGTCAACTTCTTTTGCGGTGCTTCGGCCTCAACTACCTTCTTGCGTTTGATCTCTACTCCACCCTTGAATTCTCGCACTAGGTTTTCGGCATGACGTACTGTCAAATTGTGCTTGATGATATAATCCAAAAATTTATCTTGTTGCTGTGGGTCAGTCAGAGATAAAACCGTACGAGCATGCCCCTCGGTAATCGTTCCTTCATTTAATGCAAGCTTGGCTTTGCGGGTAAGATTTTGTAATCGTAATATATTGGTAATTGTAGAAGTAGCTTTGCCGACAGATTCACCTATTTTCTCATGAGTAAGATTGAATTGATCGACTAACTTCTGGTAGGCAACTGCCAATTCTAGAGGACTTAGATTCTTTCTCTGAATATTCTCAATAAGAGCAACTTCCAACTGCTGTTGCTGAGTAAAAGAACGTACTATAACAGGTACTTTTGCAATGCCGGCCATCTTGGCAGCTCGCAGTCTTCTCTCTCCCGCAATGAGCTGGTATTTCCAGTCATTGATACTACTCACTACTAATGGCTGGAGTATGCCGAATTTCTTGATACTATCAGCTAGCTGCTCTAGCTCTTCAGCCTCAAATTCAGTTCGTGGTTGGTATGGATTGGTTGAGATATTTTCGATAGGGACTTCATTGACAGATTTATCGCTAGCAATTACAGCTTGAGGTATGCTATCACCTGCAAATTCGTCCAATGATTCGATCTGCTCGGGAATTAGAGAATCCAGTCCTTTTCCAAGTCTATTGTTGTTCGACACGTTTAATTACCTCCTTTGCAAGCTTTTTATATGCAAATGCACCTCTGCAAAATCTGTCATAAGCCAGTATTGGCTTACCGTGTGATGGCGCTTCTGCTAATCGTATATTGCGAGGTACCGTGGTGTCAAATAATAACTTTCCAAAATGCTTTTGCAATTCCTTAATGACTGCCCCAGACAGACTATTCCTACTATCATACATAGTAACTATTACTCCAAGCAGTCTCAGATTGGGATTGAGCGCCGCCCTGACCCTTTTGACTGTGTTGAGCAATTGACCCAAGCCTTCTAAGGCATAGTATTCAGCCTGTGCGGGTATAAGTAGCAAATTGGCAGCCACTAGACCATTGATAGTCAAAAGGCCAAGTGATGGCGGACAATCTATGATGATGTATTGATAATTCAATCCCTCCAGAGCTGTTTTTAACACGAACTCACGTCTTACCATACTACTAAGTTCTATCTCCGAAGCCGCCATATCACCACTTGATGGTAAAATATCAAGATTTTTGTATTGTGTCTGTTTGATACAGTCTCGTGCAATTACTTGACCACGCAACACGTCATATAGACTATATTGGAGTTTGCTTTTTTGTATTCCAACACCAGAGGTACTATTGGCTTGAGGGTCTAAATCTAGAAGAAGTACTGTTTTGCCAAGTTTAGCCAAATAAGCCGCAATATTTATTGCGGTTGTTGTCTTTCCGACCCCTCCTTTTTGATTTGTAACAGCAATAATACTGCTCACTCACCCTCCGACTTTATAGATATAATTATAGCATATCTATAGATAGTGAATACACAAATAAATCTGTATTATATATTACTTTGATGTATTGCCAATAATCATTTACAAATAGAGTAATATTTGCTACAATATCTTAATTCAACTAATATTAAATATATGCAAGCAGTAATAGAAACCGGATCAAAACAATACATCGTCTCTGTAGGCCAAGTCCTAGAGGTTGAACTTTTGCATTCCGACAAGAACAAGATAGAATTCAAACCATTATTAATAATTGATGGAGACAACGTCAAGGTAGGCAAACCCGTTATTGAAAGTGCTGTAGTCAAAGCCGATATCAATCCTGATATTGTAAAAGGCGAAAAACTAAAAATTCTTCACTACAAGCCCAAGAAAAGACAATCCACCAAGACTGGCCATCGCCAAAAGTACTCACAAATCACAATTACTGATATAAAATCCTAAAGCTTAGTTACAAGCTGGTTTGTTTGAGCCTGTTCTTATTTCATTAAACCAGCTAATAGTGTCATTGATACTAGCATTCATTGTCTGATAATGATCAACCAAACCCCTAGGGTTGTAGGTCTGCACAGCAAACGGACTTGTATTGTACTCTCGCAGAGTTGTTTTATTACCAGAAGCACAAAGTCGCTCATAGGCTGATTTGCTTTGGCCCACCAAGACAACGTTGTCGTGTATTCCATGGTTTATCAACTTTGGAGTGTTGGTTTTGACGGAACCTATCAGATTGGCATCCATATCAGAAGCAAATTGTGCATAGATAGGATTGCTAGCAATATTTCCAGTCTTTGCAGCATTGATAAACTCAGGTGTATATAATGCAGCAGATCTATTGGCGCCAATGTTGGATGGATAAAACTGGTTTACATTGTCAATACAGACATTTGCGACATCATTATTTAGATTGTTGACCCATTTTGGTAACAATATCCTACTGACGGGATAATTCCTCTTATACCAATCTTGATAACTACTGATAACAAATGGTCCAAACCAATTGATATTGGCGCCACTAGTGATTGCACTGGTCAGGGTTTCTTTGACGCTTGTTACTGGCCCAAACCCAACAGCTCCGGCTATTTTGATGTTGGGAGCATATTTGGAAGCTAGAGCATCTGCCCAATATGCGGCGTGCCCACCTTGACTATACCCGGCAACAAAAATAGCATCCTTATCTACATTGCTTTTTGTGATTTCTAGATTGTTTAATGCTTGGATGGAGTCTAGAACTACCTTGCCCTCTAATTCACCCACCATATAGTGGTGCATCCTGGTATCATCACGCATGCCCTCATAGTCAGTTACTACCACTATATATCCCTGGCTCACATAGGCAGCCAGTTGCGAGTCATAGTTGGCCCAATTTCGTTTGTTGGGCTGCTCTATACTGGAGGCACATAAGTCACCTATCCCAGTAGTACCTGTGGCAAATGACATGACCGGCGTCTTGCCAGCTACAGCATTGTCTGGAACATAAACTCTAGCATACACCAGTACTTGATCCGATGATCCATCTGATGTATTGAATCGTATGACTTGTTTTTTGTGACCATAATTTACCGGCAGATTGAAGGCTTTGTTGGTCTGTCTGATAAGAGCTAATGTTTGTGCAGCAGTAAATGACTGTACTGGCTCGGATGAAATAATCTTGCCTGTTTGAATTTCTGGAGGCTTAGTAAGCTCTACTTGTTTGACTGGCGAGACTGCCTTATGTGCCTGATAAAAATATTTGCTCCATACGAACACAGCCAATCCCACTATCGCAATGATAGATAAGAATATAATAATCACACTTAGCCATATTCGACTTTTCTTGGGCTTTTGCATATTACTATCGTCCATTATCTCATGACTCATGCCACTTTGCATCGGTTCGATGATCTGATGAGATTTTCTATGGATTACTGGTTTTCTATGTGATTTATTACTCTTTTTCATATTGATACCAATTTCTTTTTCATGACATACATATCCACATCAGACACTACTTCGGGCAATATCTTATCAAGCTCATAGTCTTGATGTTCATAAAACTTCTGCTGATTGTGTGTAACCAATGACAATGTCTCCACTCCACGCATTTTAAGTCTTTTTTCTGTCTCGCCCAAAAGTTTTTTACCTAGTTTTTTATTTCTAATATCGGGATGTATGAAAAGCCAATACAAGAATCCTTGATTCGAAGACTGAATACCGCTCAAACTATACCCGGCAAGGCGATTGTTATAATAAAGCCCCACATACAGCCGCGAAGGATTGAGAGAGCCCATATACATCTTGAATAGATTATTGCTATTCAATACTTTCTGCCTGTAGCCTGATGAAAAATAATTGAAGTCCGTAATAAGTGCATCCGAGAAAAGCCTGTGTAGATGAGTGACGTGTCGCACTGGTATTTTTCTAATCTTTACCTGACTCATAGATTTTTGTCTGATATTATCATCTATGCATTGGCGATGTAGTGCTCAGCTTCAAGCGCAGCCTTACATCCCTCTCCAGCAGCAGTTATTGCCTGTCTGTATCTCTTGTCTGATACATCTCCTGCAGCAAACACACCTGATATCTTGGTAGTAGTATCTGGATTGGCTATCAGATATTTTTTCTCATCTAGGTCTATTATGCCTTCAAAGAGCTTGGTGGCTGGAGTGTGTCCAATCGCTACAAACAATCCACCGCACTCTAGCTTGGTTTCTTTGTTGTTTTGGGTATCTTTTAAGACCACACCTTCCACAAAATCTTTACCTAGCACATCTATCACTTCGGCATTGTAGATGATATCGATTTTTTCATGATTCTTGACTCGATCTTGCATGATTTTACTTGCCCGAAACTCATCACGTCGATGTACTACAGTTACCTTATCGGCAAATTTAGCAAGTGTGAGTGCTTCCTCCATAGCACTATCCCCGCCTCCTGCTACAACTACGTGCTTATTAGTGAAAAAGAATCCATCACAAGTAGCACAGGCCGATATACCTTTGCCCATCAGGCGCTGTTCGTTTTTGAGTCCTAGCCAATTGGCACTTGCACCGGTCGATATGATAACTGTCTTAGATTCATATACATCATTTGCGACCCACACCTTTTTGATATCACCATCTAGTTCGACTTTGGTCACAAAGTCGGCCCTAAACTCCGTACCAAATCTCAGCGCTTGAGCTTTCATCTCTTCCATCAGTTCTGGCCCCATTATGCCGTCTTTAAATCCTGGGAAATTTTCTACCTCGGAAGTTAGTAGCAACTGACCGCCAGGTGTATCGCCAGCTATCATCATAGTCTTCAGGCTTGCTCTAGCGGTATAAATAGCAGCCGTATAGCCGGCTGGACCAGCCCCGATAATTATAACGTCGTAGATAGTTTTAGTTTTGTTCATAAACATTAATTATAGCAAATTTTTAGGGGCAGTTTTTGGTTATGGTATAATAAAAGTACATAAAAAAGGAGAATGACATGGTAGGATTCGTAACAAATATTGAACAAGATACGCTTGAAAATGAGAATTTTCGTAAGGTACTCTACACTGCAAAAAATATGCAACTAGTGGTAATGAGTATTGCTGCAGGAGAAGAGATAGGTCTAGAAACACACCCCGAGCATGATCAATTCATCAGAGTAGATGTAGGAAGCGCCAAGGCAATCTTGAACGGTGAAGAATCAGAATTGATGGACGGATCTTGTGTGATCATACCCGCTGGAGTCGAGCACAATATCGTAAATACTGGTGAAAACGCTCTCAAACTATACACTATCTACTCACCTCCAGAACACGCCGACGGTACTGTTCACGCTACCAAGGCCGATGCCGAAGCAGCCGAGCATTAAAATATTTTCTACTTTTGATGTAGTGATACAATAGTATTGCTATGCAAAAACTCTCAAATCAACAAGCTAATGCTATTAGCTCGATTGGAGCTTGGCTCAAAAACAACGACCAACCATACATCACTCTCGGTGGCTATGCTGGTACTGGCAAGACTACTGTAATCGCAGCGCTTAGAAAGATACTTGCCGAGAACAGACCTGATATGAAGCTGGCTTTTTGTGCCTATACAGGCAAAGCTACTCAGGTACTCAAAAAACACCTGAACTCTCACAAGTCAGTCGGCAGAAGTGATACCGTATCTACATTGCATGGACTGATATATTATTCCAACTCCAAAAAAGACCAGCCACTTTCGTGGAAGAAACGCGAGAATCTCAATTACGACCTAGTAATAGTCGACGAGGCTAGTATGCTTAGTGAAGACTTGTGGAACGACCTACTCAGCTTCGGCAAGCCAGTGATAGCTGTCGGAGACCATGGACAATTGCCACCGATCAACTCTAGCTTCAACCTCATGGCCGAGCCAGAGATCAGACTAGAGCAAATATTTCGCCAATCTGTTGATAGCCCTATTATTAGTCTTGCTACCAGTGCTCGAACCACCGGTGAAATACCCATAAATTATTATTCTGACAAAGTACAGAAGCTAGACAAGGCTCAAGCCGAGACTGGTGATAAGGTAGAGGAGATACTCCGGCAATACAATAGTGATAATTTAGTATTGTGTGGTTACAATCACACAAGGCGCAAGCTCAACAAATACATTCGTAAGCTAAAAGAATTTGAATCAGAAGATCCTCAAGTAGGTGATGTCATAGTCTGCCTTCGCAACAGTAGAGAAAGCGGCCTGAGCAACGGACAGGTGGGTACTATCCGGGCCATATCCGATGCTGATGATGACACCAAAAAAAATTGGTGGTACATCAGTGCTGACTTTGATGGGCGAAATTTCGAGGGCTATGCACCCAGGGAACAGTTTGGTTCACTTACTACCATGTCACGCTTACCCAAACGCAAGAAAACTGATCTCATCGGCTTATTTGACTTTGGCTATGCCTTGACTGTACACAAAGCTCAGGGATCTCAAGCTCGGCGAGTACTTATATTTGAAGAACGATTTTCACAGATGAGCGACGAGGACTGGCGCCGCTGGCTATACACTGCTGTAACTCGAGCCGAAGAAGAGCTCTATATAGTTGGGAATTAAGGACTGAGTAAATACCTATTTACGCTTACGCTTGTTTGGATCGAGCTCTTTTTTACGTAGTCGCAGAGATTTTGGTGTGACCTCCAAGAGTTCATCATCTTCAATAAAATCTATACATTCTTCTAGGCTCATCTTGACCGGTGGCATGAGTTGTACGATACCATCACTAGAGCTAGTACGCATATTGGTAAGTTGCTTGCCCTTGCAGACATTGATCTCCATGTCTTCGGATCTGTTATTGAGCCCGATGATTTGGCCTGCGTAGACCTTGACATTCGGCTCTACAAAACAAACTCCACGTTCCTCAGCCTTTTGCAGTGAGTAAGCAGTGGTAGTGCCAGTCTCAAATGCTATAAGTGCACCGCTGCGTAACTGTTTGAGTGCGCTACCTTGTTCTTGGTAGCCTATCATCAGGCTGTTGATCACAGCCGCACCCTTGGTGCTCGTCATCAGTACACTACGCAATCCTAGAAGCGCTCGTGTAGGCAACTCATAGACCAACTTTGTCACACCCTTTGATGTACTGAACTGCTCATTGAGCGTAGCTCGGCGCGTCCCCAGCTCCATTTGAACGGCTCCGACATGCTCAGGAGGCACTTCTATACTTAGCTCCTCTAGTGGCTCTAATGTCTTGTCGCCATCTTGCTTGGTCACGACTTGTGGACGGCCAACTTCTAGCTCATAGCCCTCTCGCCTAAGTGATTCTATGAGTACACTCAAGTGCAATTCGCCTCTACCACTCACCAAGAACCCTATGTCGCTTGCTTCTACCTGCAATCCGACGTTGGTTTCGAGCTCTTTTTGTAATCTATTACCAATTTGACGTGATGTAGTGAATTCGCCTTCTGTACCTTTTACGGGGCTAGTATTGGGACCGATATAAATTTTAAGAGTTGGAGCTTCTACTTCCAAAACCGGCATGGCCTCGGGATTATTTACATCAGCAATAGTTTCACCAATTTGTGCATCAGCGACACCAGTAAGCTGCACAATATCGCCAGCAATAGCCGATTTTGCCTCGATAGTAGTTAGTCCTCTACTAATAAAAACATTGTCTATGCTGGTTTTGGTTTGAGTGCCATCTTTTTTACATAACATTATAGTATCACCTGGTTTAACTTGGCCACGATTTACTCTTCCAATAGCATACTTACCCTTGTAGTTATCCCAGCGCAGTGCTGTCACAAGCATCTGAAAATCACCACCTAGTTCTACATCTGGAGCTGGAATATTATCTATAATTGCCTTGAATAAAACGTCTAAATTGCTATCTAAATTCATGTCAGCTGGCATTTGCGACCAAGCTTTGCCCTCACGGCTTATTGCGTAATAGACGGGGTAATGCAACTGATCTTCGTGCACGGCTAGCTCAAGGAATAAATCCGCAAGTTCATCTTCTACTTCAGCAACTCGACTACCTGACTTGTCTATCTTATTAATCACCACAATTGGTTTGAGCCCACCAATAAGAGCCTTTTGCAATACAAATTTAGTTTGTGGCATCGGGCCTTCTTGGGCATCTACTATCAACAGACATCCGTCAGCCATATTGAGGGTGCGCTCTACCTCGCCGCTAAAGTCTGCGTGTCCTGGGGTATCGATAATGTTTATGCGGTAGTCATTATAATTTACGGCCGTGGTTTTGGCTGTGATAGTAATACCACGCTCACGCTCTTGATCGCCACTATCCATTATTAAGCTTTGGCTCATCTCGGCTTGGTTATCTCTAAATGTCTGAGATTGCTTAAGTAGCCCATCTACCAGGGTAGTCTTGCCATGGTCTACGTGAGCGATAATAGCGATATTGCGTATTTTGGTGGGGTCTTGGGTTTGGTCTGACATAAAGTCCTTCTGATCTTTTGAGTAAAAAATAATAGCGCTTAGCAACTGTAAATGCTCTCGCGCTACATATTCTTTCACTATAGCATCATATAAGATAAAACACAAGCACATATATTGACATAATTAATGTTTAATGTTAATATAGTTTCAATTCCTGCATGGATGTGCAGGTGGCTCACGAGATAGTGAGTATCAGAGCAAGGAGATGAGACGGATGTCTTATCATCACGCAGTTGAAATCACCAACGGACCGTCGCTACATGACATGAATGGCTCGGTCATGTACGGGCCCAAGATGAGGCCAGTATCTCTCCGCCTTCACTACACCCACACGGGTGAAGGCGAGGAGCTAAAGGGCTGGGTCGAGGCAATGGTGCTTACCAGGCCTGTTGCCGATCGTTGTCGGTGGTTCATCCGCTTCAGGATCGCTCAAGAACGTGGTGACTTAGGGCCGCGCTACCGGCACTTCTACTACGACTCGTACAACCGCGAGGGGTTCGAGCTGCCAGACGATCACCCGATGTGCCTGCTCGAGCAGTTCCTCTACTGCTGATATCATCAGCCGCCCGCCGGGAGCGTTATCTCGGTGCATCACCCAAGTCTATAATATTATTGTAGATTTAGGTATTTGCACTAAAACAATGACTGTTGCTCAAACGACTTATTACTGGCTGGTAAGCCTATAGCATTTCCCTGCAAAACTTCACCCCTAGTCAGAGCTATTAAGAATTCAAAGATACGCACCATGGCATAGGTATCAAGCTCACAGTATTGTCGAAGACTCTCCATTAGCTTGGCCTTCTCAGCTTCACTATTCTTGTCAGTATAGACAGCCTCCATCCATAGCCTTTGAGCGGTAGCTCCCTCAGATATGTCCATATCCTTGTAGCTTAGTTCTGGTGCTAATACTGGCAGTACATTCTTGATGCTTGCCGACCCCATGAAGTCCTTGTCTACATAGTGACCATTCTTGAACGGCAACATCAGGTCCAATACTCTGTCATTGACTTGAGCCAAAAATACAGCATAGTCAGGTTGCAGTTCTGCCATGAGATTATTACAAGTTTTCTCAAATCCCTCATACCACACTAGTACGCTTCCCTTGTCACCAATATCACTTTGCAATTGTGCAAGTAGCTCTGGTACTGGATTGGTATCGAGCGTATGTAAGAATTCTCGATGCTCTAGATCAGCATCTAGGCTCTTAAGTATGTGTAATGAATACTGAAAAGGTAGTTGTTGGTATGGTTTCAGACCATCAAAAGGCGGAACTATAGAGGATAGTGTCTCATAGTCTAGAAAATATATAGGATATTCTAGCTTATCTATAAACTTAGCTATTTTGCCAGTATCTACTAGCGGCTCACCTAGCCTGGTAGCTTCAATCTGTCGTTTCTGTACGGGCTTGAGCTCGAATGTATCTGGGATATCGACAATCGAACTAATATGCATATCCTCAAGATTCCCAATCTGCTCGGGTGTAACTTGTGCCAAACTATAGATAGAATACTTATCGTCTGTAGGCTTGATACTCAATAAGATATCAATCCACTCTTTATATCCACCAAGTTTGACTCGCCTAGGAGTAGGATCCGGCATCGACTCAAGTCCTATCGTATTGATCGCTGCTACAATATTACGTCTAGTTGATTCTAATTTGGATTTGACTTGTATGGTTACATCTTCTTTGCAAGTCATTTGCTTAGCATCAATTTCACCATGACGCACGTAGCTATTGTTGCAATATATCACTGATATATTTCTTACCTTATAGCCAGCTCCTTCTAATACAATTACCTGAAATGCCAAATCCTCAATATGATCAGGCTTGACCTTGGTGCTAGACTTGATCTCATATAAATCGAAAGTATTTTCTTCCACCAACTCGATCACATCCACTATACAAGTGATGCTATATCTATCTATATCAGCTTCAAATCTTCCTTGAGTCAGCACCTTGGCTCCGTCCGCCAAAGCTTTCTTGGTCCTATCAGGCATCGAGAGATACTCATTGTAGTTTTCAAACCCTACTCTGACTATGTCGCTAAATAATTCTTCAGCATACTTTTCAAATAAGTTACCGGCATCAAACATAGCTTGCAAGTTGGCATCTGGTTCGGGAAGCTTCTTCTTGTCATGTCGTTTGAGCCATAGCCAAGCAGGATGCTTCAAGAACATCATATATTCTGATTTGCTCAAGGTAATCATATTAACAATTATACCTCAGTTTGCTTATATCGTTGATAAACAGCTTAAATCGTTGTCAATTTAAGCTAATTAATATAGAATATTTACGATCATTTCATACTCAACCAGAGGTGATGGACCTATGACACAACAGCTCAAGAAAACCTTGTATGAGATATTGGGTGTTAGCCCAGACGCTACATGCGAAGAGATTAAAACTAAATATCGCTTGTTAGTCAAGCAGCTACACCCCGATACTGGCAGTAAGACAACTACAGAAGAATTTAGGGATATAACCTATGCATACCACACACTCTCAGATCCTTCACTACGCGAAGCATACGACAAAAGTATCGCTGGGAGTGCTGGGAATGCATACTCAGTTACTAATCCATCCAAGAATGATACAAAACGTCGCGCTTTTGAGGTACTGAGACAAACCATACTAAGCAGTATCAATGTCGTTTTTGCCTACGGTTCTGAGTTGTTTTGGATTATCCGAGCCTATGCCATATATGCATTGATTGTTGCGCTGTTGCTAGCTGTAGTCTTTGTTGTCCTGCTAATTCAATAAGGCGCTGATACTACCTGCAGACCTACACCTTTCGTGTAGGTCTCATTATTTACCACTCACAAACTTCTCTACCACATGAGCAATAATGTTACTATATCCCTTAGTCAGGTCATGCCGAGAATTGGTCTTGTAGACCTTGATATTGTCATATTTACTTAGTGCTTCAATATGTTGAGATATGATAAGTACATCAAACTTGCCGTAAATGATACTAATCGGTATCTTTAGTTTTTTGATATCTGACTCTACATTTTGATGTTCTATAGTATTTTTCAAGCTCTCACTAAATGCGTACCAACTATGTTCCTGGAGCTCTATTTGGCGTATACCTAGCTTGTGCAACATCGCAGCTGTCTTCATAGCAAAGTCTTTTTGTTCCCGCAACATTCTATATACCCGGAAGTAAATGTTCTCCGAATCTTTCTGCCAGAACCTTAGCTTCTGATCGCTTAGTTCACTTCGTTTGTATATCGGTAATGAACACAATACCAGATCCAAAACTTTTTCTGGATACGTAACTGCATAGTGAGTAGCTACAATCGAGCCCATCGAATGTCCTACAAAATGAGCTGGTTTTCTGATGCCGCTTTTTTTCAGACTATAGTGCACCGCGTAAGTATGATCATCAACATCATATTTGATATTGGTAGGAGCTGGAGAAAGCCCAAACCCAAGTAGATCTACCAGCACAATCTTGTGCTTACCTATTAATGGCTCTACGACTAGCTCCCATACAGTAGTGTTGCTGGCGATACCGTGCAAGAACACTATTGGATTACCTGGTCCATCGATGATTTCTACATTGAGCTTTTTTTTGACTTTGAGCCGATAACTCAGCCATCGCTTGAATAGGGAGTATTTAACTGAAAACTTTATGTAGCTCATGATTATATTGTACAGCTAGTCAGGCATTATATGCCAATATAAAAAAGCCTACTATGCATTTTCTCCTTCTAGTTAATGCATAATAGGCTATAGCTTAGGGGTGGATAAATTCGGGAAGTTCAATCCCCTCAACATGCCTAGGGTCAAGTCTGCACCCGTCAGCAGGGTACAAGAAGATCTCATCCTCATATGGGTCAGTCGGGACGAACAACCTCAGTATGCCTGTTTCCGTGAGTTCTTCCTCATCATAGCGATAAAGTCTTTCTTGATAACAGAATGAATTGACCTGACATTTTAACCATGTGTGGGAATTTGGACCCAAGACATTCTTGGAGGCAACCCAGAAGCACACCACCTCTAGTGTGCCGTCGTTTAGTACTATTATCTCGATATCGCCCCTAAGGACATACTGCCGACCACGCTTACGTGTCTCTATCTGCCCGTAGGCAAATCTAGAAAGAACGATTTGTGTAAGGTGCATTTTTCTCCCCTTATCGCTGGAACTATTGAGGCGCAAATTGCTGCTTGAGATTCTACTTCAAATTCAAGTTCCAGTCAATCAACACTCTCTGGATATTAATTCACCAATTCCCAGTTAACAGATATGTTATTTTTATAGTCCTGCTCACTAGTGGGATTGATAAAGATTGTAATGAGTTGATCTGCCTTTTTGTATTCTTTGATATATTGCTCAGTGCTTATTTGACCGACTCCAACGGTAGCAGTCCATCCCTTTGCTACTAGCTCGTCATCATAGTATTTTGCAATAGTTGCCAAGTCGTCATTGGTATTAACCGTCACATTGATACCTTCATTTACAGTGTCAGTTTTTTTACTGAGGCTGATTAATTCTCCATTGGGATATTGTGGCAATCCAGCCGATATATATGCATCGGGATAGACCTCGATATCTTTAGCCAGCTCTACCACGGCCTGCTGCTCTTTGGTCAGTACTGGCTTAGAAAGATATTTGATTGCAAAATAAGCTATGCCACCAAAAAATACCAACACGCCCAATACTATTACAAATACAATGACTACAATGTGTTTGGACGATTTTGCAGTGTTACTATTGGATTTGCTCATGTATTTATTTTAACACAAGCACTAACTTCCAAACCTATAAGATAGATTTATAGACTTAGAAATTCATCTCACTGCATAGTTTGCAGTGAGATACTAAGATATCTGTGCCCACATGAAATTGCAATTCTCTGGATTGCTATAAAGCTTGACTCGACCAATAGCCACGCCCAACACGAGTATCATATTGACAAAGCTCATATCGGACGCCCAAATGTTGCCTGCCCGATCGTAGCAAGCTTCAGAAATGGGTGCTCCTGGTCCGTTTACTGCGTAAAACTTGGCTGGGAACATCTCCAATATTGCCTCGATATCCCCTAGATGACTACCAACCCTTGCTGGATGAAGAGTTATACGCACACCATCAGGGTTTATCACTACCCAGTACAATCTATCTGCATCCGTGAAACTATAGATGCAGTTAAGATATATCGCTTCCACGCGTTCAGCATAGATCATTGCAAGCTCCTTTGTATTGCGAGCAAGGTACGAAATCTCTTCTAGAGTTATGCGCGATATTTTAGCATAAAAATTTATTATTTTCTATATCTAGAACATCATCAATTCATACTAGGTAGTATGTTTAATCGGAATAAGTCTTTTCAATATATCGCCAGTGACCAAAATCAATATAAATACACCCACAACAACAATTATTTGATTTGAATTCAATGGCTGGGTATTGAGGTACTTTGCAAACCCGGTATAAATCACTAGTACCTGTAGTATAAATGCCATACTTATCCCTCCGAATAATAGCCAATTGGTTCTTTTGAATCCCTCTATAAATGACTGATTGTCACTTCTGGAATTAATAGAGTTTGCCCACTGTGCCACTACCAGAGATGCAAACGCTATTGCTTGTGCGCTGCTAGTACCATTCGGCAGGGATAAATAATAAACCACAAGGGTCGTTACGGCCATCACAGATGCCATCACTATTATTCTTTGAAACCTTTTTCTACCTATTATAGGCGACGAAGGACTGGCCGGCGGTTCATTCATCAGATTTCGCTCGGCTTTTTCAAATCCCAATGGAATCATTGTAAAGCTATCAGTCACAAAATTGATCCATAGTATCTGCAATGCAGTAATAGGTAAAGGCAAAGCAAATATTAGCGCCCCTACTATAGTGAATATTTCACCTAGATTTGTGGCCAGTACGTAAGTAAGCATTTTCTTTACATTACGAACTATAGCTCTCCCCTGACTTACAGCATCAACAATAGTTGCGAAGTTGTTATCTAACACTACCATATCAGATGCTTCTTTGGCGGCATCATTGCCTGAGCCAACAGCAACCCCTACATTCGCCATTCTAAGTGCAGGTACATCATTGATGCCATCTCCAGTCATAGATGTAATATGAGTCCTATGTAATGCATCCAGGATTTTGAACTTATGTTCGGGTAATACTCTACCAAATACTTTGTGGGTCTTAATCAATCGTCTTATTTGGGTATTATCGGATTCCGCTATAGCAACTCCCAGTTCAGCTTGACGATTATTCGATATTCCAGAGATATTTGCAAAATATCCCGCAGCTTCCTTGTGGTCACCGGTTAAAAGTATTACATCTATACCGGCGTTGTGAGCAGTCTTTACCGCTTCAACGACTCTCGGTCTTAATTCGTCACCAAAGGCCACCAATCCACCAAAAAAGTAGCCTTTGAGTTTGGCTTTTTTTAGGTCTTGTATATTTTCGTTTTTGGCTGCAATACCGAGCACCCTCATGCCTTCAGATGCCATTGTAGCTATCTGTTTATCAATCGTTTTTCGTGCATTTAGACTCAAATCACAGATATCCAATACAGCTTCGGCTGACCCTTTTATATATGTAGTATATACATTCTTGTATTTCCATACAGCACCGCTCATTCTCATGTTCTGTACGAATGGCAGTCTATGCTCAAGCTTCCCTATGGTCTTTGATTTGTCCAAATACTCGGAATAAATAATATCATCTATTTCATCGCTTTTTCCTTCATCGTGAGTTGAAGATTTGAATGTAGCTGCTACTAAGTCAGTCTTTGCAGATGGAGACCATGTCTGTGCAATATGTAGCTTGTTCTTGGTGATAGTCCCCGTCTTGTCTGTCGCTATAAGAGTCACTTGCCCCAATGTCTCAACAGCACTCAAATTACGAACCAAAGCATTTTTTTTGGCCATATTCTTTACTCCAAACACCAGAACTATGACTACTGCAATAGGTAACCCTTCAGGAATTGCCGATACTATCAAGGATAATACAAACCTTAAAGCCTCAAAAGGATCGTGCCCTCTGTAGATTTTTAATGCGAATGTACATCCCGCAATCACAAATACTATTAGTATTAGTTTGCGTGTCAGATTATCTATCTTGTTTTGAAGAGGACTTTTAGTTTTGTGCTTTTGAGAGAGCTTTGCTATCCGACCAAACTCAGTTTCCATGCCTATAGCAGTAATAACCATCTCTCCATCACCCTCACTTACGAAAGTCCCTTTAAAGGCCATATTGGTTTGATTGTATAAAGGCAACTTCTTCTCTAGCGCATCAGTGTATTTATGTTGCTGTTCTGACTCGCCAGTCAAAATTGACTCGTCTATATGTAGATTATTTGAAACTACCAACCTTCCATCTGCCGGTATCTTGACGCCCTCTTTGAGTATCACCACATCTCCAGGTACTAGTTCGGAAGTCAAAACCCTCGTAATCTTTCCATTTCTTCTTGTAAAACAACTCAACTCGCCCTGTTTCTGTAGAGATTTCATCACCCTATTTGCGGAAATATTTTGTACATAATATATAATTGCGTTCACCATCAGTATTGCCAAAATCACCACTGATTCGATGATCTTGCCTATGGCGACACTAATGATGGCTGAGATAAACAGTATCAGTACAAACCAGCTCGCAAAGGGCTCTACCAATGTCTTAAGCCATTGCCAGGGATTCCTGATGACTACTTCATTCTTACCATACTTACGCACTCTTTGTTCTACAACAAAGTCCTTCAGTCCGATCTGTAGAGAATCTACTTGCAAAGACTCCAGGGCCTGTTCAACAGTTTGCTGTGAATAATCCAGTCTATTGGGGGTCATA
>OEIV010000080.1_pt1 | contig 60449 bp, 57 predicted proteins | sample 1539231 | NCBI WGS metagenome assembly OEIV01 (sample SAMN03794762, study PRJEB22550) | activated sludge metagenome | feature: wastewater treatment plant; material: activated sludge; isolation source: Wastewater treatment plant of a petroleum refinery complex | place: Argentina: Buenos Aires ...
ACACTTCGTAAGTAAGGTCGCATTCTTATTTTTTCTTCGTTTCCCTTGAAAAAATAAATGCTCATCTTAAAAAAACTCTAGCCAACGCAAAATCTCGTCTTTACTCTCCTCCTTACTCCTTGACTACTCACTACGTTTTTTCTTGAGTTCTACCGACTCGCCCTGATAGTGATCGAGGGCAGGCCATCAAAGGATTGTCTCGTTTTTCCTCTTCTATCACGAGGTTGGACCTCAGACAAGGTTGCGTTGGCGATGATAACCAGTGATTTTCTACTGAAAATTTTTTTTGAGGCTTCTTTTAGTATTATTTTACTTTAATTAAACAAATTTTTTTGCTATGGAAAATAGGTATGTAATCTCTATACTCTGGTGAGTAGCTGGGTTCTTTATTTTTTACAAAAAAGATGAGTGGAACGATTTATGTTCTTGATTGGCTTATATCCAAACATATTGAAGTGAGAAATGCTAGAAATACTGAACAGCTTAAACCATGAGATAAAGTAATTTATAGAGTAGATGGTGAAGATGTCGATAAAATAGGTCTTAATGTCTGATTTTTTGTTCAAACTGATATTGTTGGAAGTTTTGTAGAGCATCTTTCTGGAGAAAAAGAGATTTTTTTTCAGAAAAAATATGATGAGGCGTTAAAACTTTATCAGCTTTTTAGGAAGGATTTTAGATCTGAGTTTAGTGAGGCTATTCCAGTGACAGCGAGATTTAATTTACAGTGAACGACTATTTATTTTTATTTTTATTCGGAGCAGAGATTTCAGTTTTCAGATTTTGTGAGGAGATTTAGACAAAAGATTGGGATGAATTTCTTCTTGTATCAAGTCGGTGCTAGAGATATGATTAGACTTCATCCTCGTTCGAAAGATTGGCTTTCTCAGTGTTGATGCTGACCTTGCTGATGTTCAGGACTTGGTCCATTGCCGAGTATTGAGATGGAAAATGTGGTGTTACAGAATCTTGAATGAAGAGATGTAGAAAAACTCAAGTGAAGGTGCTGAAAGCTCAAGTGTAGCCTTGTTTATGAAAGAGATTTGTATATTGAAGAGTCCAAGAAATTTCCAAAAAAGTGAGAGATTTTGAAAATAAATGGTAAAGATATGACTTGTTTTTCGTATAATATTATGACTTGAGATGTTGTCTTAAAAAGTCTTGAAGGAGAAAACATGTTCACTACTATTACAGAGTTGAATTTATTATCTTGAATAAGTCACAATGTTGCAAATACAAGTAGTTAGTTGGCTTGTGGTCTGAGTAATTTTATTGGCTTTTCCTATCGGAATTGCTGCTTATTATTTTATTAGATTTTTGATGAAGTGATATTCTCTTAGTAAAAAGAAATATCAGGAAGTGCAAGCTCTTTCTCATTATAGACAAGAACTTTTGAAAAAGGTAGCTGATGAAAGTAGACAAGAATTATCTATTGAAGAAAAAACTTCTGAAAATAGATTGATAGATATTCCTCTTGAGAATGCTGTTCAAAATTCTTCATTAGAGGTTGAAAGTGAATCGAAATCAACTCAAAAGATTCAATTGACAGATAAAGAATATGATAAACACCAAAAACTTCTTGAAAAAATTAGATATGAAGCGCTTCTTCAAAAAGACAAAGGAAATGTCGATAACTATGAAAAAAAACTGATAGAATGATTGGCTATGGATCCAGAAAATTTTGAATTTATGAAGCTTCTGAGTGATTTTTATTTTTCTATCTGAAATCATACAAAGGCTTTATCTCTGCTCAAAAAAATATTAGAACAAAGACCTGATGATCATAAGGCTATCTGGCAGATCTGAGAAATTTATCTAGCTAAGGGTGAATTTGATACAGCTGAGTTACTTATAGAAAAAGCTATTTCTCTGAAACCTAATGACCCAAAATACTATGTTAGTATGGTCGAAATTAAGTATAATACTCAAAAAAAAGAAGAAGCTGCTAATTTGATGGAAAAAGTTATCAAATTGAGGCCATCTCATGTTTGATATTTGTTGGCCTTGGCAAAACTGTATGAAGAAATAACAGATTATACCAATGCTAAAAAATACTACTTCAAGATACTTGAGTTTGAACCAATGCATGATTTAGCTAAGCAAAAAGTTCAGAGTTTGTAATTATTGTTCATAAACCAGAGAAAAATATTTTTATATTATTATTTTTAGAAAATGAAACATTTGAGTTCAAATAGAAAAAGATTTGCTGTAGTAATGATTGTTTTGATCGTTTTTATTATGTTGTTTTCAACTGTATCGACGCTGATTATGTATATCGGAACGGATCAAGGAAGCGGTGAAAATCTCTCTGGTGTTATGGTTGATCAACAGGTGGTGACTGGAGCTGTGACTACTGGGTCTTAAAGTTTTTTGATAGTAGTTGAGAATAGGTTTTTTATGTTTTTTCCCTTTGGTGATGAAAGGAATTGTCGATCATGTTCAAAGAGTAGCTAAGATGAGAGCACATACGGCGACTCATTTACTTCATGCTCATCTTACTCAGATTTTCCCTGATACGAAACAAGCTGGTTCGCTTGTAGATCAGGACTATTTGAGATTTGATTTTCAGGCTCCGAGAGCTTTGAGTGAAGCTGAAGTGGTGATGATCGAACAGCATATTAACTCTGAAATTCAAAATGCTTTGCCAGTGATAATTAAAGAAATGAGCTATCAGGAGGCTATCTGAACAGGAGCTAAGGCTTTTTTTGAGGATAAGTATGGCGATGTGGTGAGAGTTGTTTCGATTTTGGATAGCGGCCAGGAAAAAAAACTTTCTGTAGAGCTTTGTGGAGGGACTCATGTTTCCAATACGAGTGAGATAGGAGCTTTTGTGGTGGTTGACCAAGAAGCTGTCGCATCTGGTACGAGAAGAATTTCTGCGTATACTGGACCAAAAGTAGGATTGTATGCTATGGATCAGGTTAAAAAACTTCATGAGATAGCTGTGGTTTTGGATTGTACACCAAAACAAATTTCTGAAAAACTTGAGAAAAATCAGAAAGAATACACTCAGCTTCAACAACAATTTCAATCTCTTCAAGATCAAATTCTGGTGACAAAAATAAGTTCATTCGCTGAAAAATCTAAAAAAACGGCTGATATAGAGATGGTGATCGATATTTCTGATGATTCGTTTTTGATGAGCTTGCCGCTGAAGCAGATTGCTGATCTGGCTAGACAGCACTACTCTACTCAGACACTTGGATTTTTTGCGAGTACTGGAAACTATCTCATCAGCTGTCCTGCTGGCTCGTCGGCTAAAGAGCTTCAGAAAAAACTTGGTCTGCAGTGAGGCTGACACGATCAGATGGTCCAATGAAAAGATAGTTCATTTAAAGAAAAACTAGGGCTGTAGCTCTGGTTTTTTTTACTCAAAATCTCGTATGGTATTGACTGGGCCAGAAAGGTTTTGATTGATTTCCATATATTCTCCAAATTCTCCTGTGATGAATTTTATTTCTGATTCTTTCATCTGAAATACTAGTTCTTCATAAACGGATTTGGCTCGGTCGAATGAGGCGCTTTGGCTGAAGTCTATTTTGCTCCCTTTGTCGTGTCTGCCGTAGAGGGTGAAATTTGATACAAGGAGAATTTCTCCGTTTATATCACTATTTGAGCTATTGATTTTTCCACTTTCGTCAGAAAAAAATTTTATTTGATTTATTTTATTGCAAAATTTCTCGATCGCTTTTGGGTAAATTTTTTCATCGTTTTTATTGATACCCACAAAAATAACCAGTCAGGGTCATATCGATCTGGTTATCTTTTGATCTGGTATAGTGATGGTTGCTGAAAGTACTCTTTGGATAAGAAAACGCATTTTTTTGCTCTAAAAAAATATTTTTATTCTGGTTTTACTTCAAGTTCTACTCTTTCGTACATATTTTCAGGAGAAAGATTGAGAATGAAAGTATTGAGATTTATAAGTTCTTTGAGAGAGTCAGAAGAAAAAGTTTTTAATGTAGAAATGGTTTGAAGCTGAGCAATTCAGAGGATAGATTGAATTTTTTCAAAACCTTTGGTGAGGAATGGAGCTGATAGTATTGCTAGATTTTTTATCATGAAGAGCAAAAATTGAAGATCAGCTTTTCATTCCATTTCATTTCAGTTTTTGATCTTGGTTCGAGGTTCTTCGTCTTGCATAAACTGGTTACAAAACTGGACAGCATTGTATCGGTCTTTGATAAGTGTCTGGAGGTTGTTGTTTTCTAGGTATGTTTTTTCAAATATTTCTGGAGAAAAATCTGTCATGATAAGCTCTAGGAGTTTGTTATTTTTGTAACTTTCTCAGATTTTTGGTCGCATAGTGCTATGTTTTTCTGAGAGAGAGACGCTAGATATTCAGTTTTTTTCTGAGAGCTTGGTGACTCTACTGATGAGATTTCCTCGTCCGCCAATGAGCATACTATTGTGCATATCGTGGAGTCTAGTGCGAGAAAAATCTCAATCGTTTCCGATGATAAGATCGTAGAGAAAGTAAAGAATGAGAGTGTCTCTTGAATATTGGTTGATGATGTCTATCGGCTTGATGACATTTCAGAGAGACTTTGACATTTTTTGACCGTCGATGGTGAAATATCCTGTTACAAGACAGTGATTTGGTAGCTCGTAGTCAGCTGACATGAGCATAGCTGGTCGATAAATAGCATGAAATCTGACGATGTCTTTAGCTAGAAGATGGTAGTTAGCTGGTCGAAATCACTCTTGGCCTGGATTTTGGCAAACAGTGAGGTAGTTGAGAAGTGCATCGTACCAGACATAAGTCACTTGGTCTGGAGCAAAAGGCAGTGGGATTCAGAATTTATTGGTTTCTCTGGAGATAGAAAAATCTTCTAGTCATCCTTTGACGAAAGCTTTTACTTCATTGAATCTGTGATCTGGTATAACAAAATCAGCATTTTTTTCGTAAAAATCTTCGAGCTTTTTTTGGTATTTACTCAGTCTAAAAAATCGATTTTTTTCTACGATTTCTTCAGGTTTTTTCAGATGATCTGGACAGAGTCAATCTGGTGTTAGATCTTCAGGTTTTTTGAAGCTTTCACATCAAACGCAGTATAAACCTTTATATTCTCACTGGTAAAAATCTCTCTCATTTTCTGGTAGAGCTAAATTTTTGTCATAAACTTTTTGGAGAACTTTCTGAACAAATGCTTTGTGCTTTGTATCTGTTGTTCTGATAAAATCTGTGTAGGAAATTTCTAGCTCGTCTCGAACTTTTTTGTGCTGGCTAGCCATTTCATCGAGAAAGTCCATGACTGGAATATTTTTTTCTTGGGCTTTGAGCAAGATTTTTTGGCTGTTTTCATCTGTTCCAGTAGAAAATTTTACTTCATAGCCAAAAAGCCTCTTGTATCTTGCATATGTGTCGCAAATAAAGCTAGCATAAGCATGTCAGATATGAGGAATATCGTTGGCGTAGTATATTGGTGTGGTGATGAAAAACTTTTTGTCCATTGTGAAAAATAGCCAGAGTAAAAAATTTTTAAATAATTTAAGGAGAGCAAAAAAAAGTAATAATTTCCCTTCGATAGGCCTGCCTGCGGTAGGCTTAGGGAACGAGAGCTACTATGAGATTGCTACCCCGCAGTACTGCAGGGCAATGACGAATTGTTTATTTAGTGTTTTTTGTTGAAGTAGTTCGTGAAGATGAGGTAATTTCCCAGAAGAAGGAAGATGATACCGATGATGAACTCTCTGAGCTGATAGAGACCGAGAATGATAAGAATGATACCAGCTATGAGGATAAGATTAGTTTCGAGAGAATTTTTTGAGAATTGGTTTAGCATTTTGTTGTATTGATAAGTAAGGTAAAGTTATAATTCTGGTGTAGTGAAAAGTTATTTTGTTTCAAGAAAAAAGTGGGGTAAACTCCCCCACTTTCTGTTTTTAGAATTTTCGACCTTGTCTATTGATGAATTTTTGTTTTTTTTGAGGAATACTTACTTTCTCTGAATCATTTTTGTGGATGCATACTTCTCCACTTTTATTGATTCTTATTTCTTTTTTTTGATTTGTTATGACCTTACATTGGTCATTTTCGAAGTCGCCTACCTCTTTGTACTGAAAAGGTATAACAAGTTCTCCTTTGAGATTCATAAATCCCCATAGTAAAGTTTCAAAATCTTCTACAGCAGCTAGGCCGCTTCGAAATTTTCTTATGGTTTTTAGATCGGACAGCAATATTTCATTTGTTTCAGTTGAAACTACTGAAAAAAGGCCGTTTTTTTTTTGTTTGGTTTTGACCTCTATTGGAGGTCTTTCTTTCACCCTCATGCGAGGTCTTGGATTTTTTTTTGCCATTTTTTTTATATCCGTTTTTTTGGTCGGACTCCACTAAATATTGTTTTTTATTGAAAAGTCAAGTAAATTATTTTTTTTGCAGAATTAAAAATTTTTTAGATCATGTGTTTGGCGTTTCGATCAACTTTGAAGTGTCTTTTGTTGATTTGGAGTTTTATAAATGCTTCATCGACGAATGATCTGATGTTTTTTCCTTTGATGATGATGGAATATCTGTATTTTCCAAAAATTTTGTAGATGAGAGGCGGAGTGGCTGTGATTTCGATGGTCGGATTGTCTGATTTTTCTTTGAGATAAAGTAATTCTTGGTAAAGTTTGTTGACTTGAGAAAAAAGTTTTTCTTCGATTTCATTCTTATAGAGAAGAAGGCAAATTTCGTGGTATGGTGGGTAATTATGTTCTTTCCTAAAGATATTTTCAGTTTCGAAAAATCAATCGGGGTTTAATTTGCAGGCAAAACGAATGCTGGGATTATCTGGTTTGCTGGTCTGGACGATAAAATGGCGAGAAGAATGTTTGCTGAGTCACTCATACAAAAATTGAAAATTATTTTCCTGGCTAGAAAAGTCTGGTATATTGAGACCAAGATCGGCATTGAGGTATATGACGAGATCGAAAAAATATTTGGCAAAAGGATGATTGAGCAAGGAAGTTCCGACAAAAATGAGATTCTGATTGAATGATTCTTCGATGTTTTTAATCTTTTTGAGTGAGTTTACCGTTTCACTTTCTATCATCAGAGGCTTAATTTTATAATCTTTCTGAAGAAGCTCAGAAACTTTTTCGATACCAATACCATAATGCTGAAGCTGTGTACTCTGACAATCTGGACAGTTCGATGGTTGGTTATACTGTTTTTTACAAATATGACAAAGGCCGATGAACTCTTGAGAATCTAACTTGTGAAAAGCTATTGGTACTGAGCAGTTATCACACTGTGGAATAGTCCCACATTTTTGGCAAATAATTCAGGTGGCATAGCTTTTCTTATTGACGATAATGGCTATTTTCTTTTTCTGGTCGATTGATTTTCTGAGAGATTTTTCTGTGATTTCTGAAAAAATCTGAGACTTTTCATTTCTCATATCTACTAAAAAAATTTTTTTTTCTGGATGATCAAAAAGTTCGTAGTTCATTTGAATATTGTAATGCTATTTCAAAATCTTACTATATGAAAAAATTTATCTAAAAAAAGACATTGTCTATGGGGAAAAAATTACAGTGATATGTCTGAGAAACTATAGTTCTTCAGCATTATTTGGGTAGTTGATGGACTTTATTAGAAAAAAATTATACTATTCCTGGTGGTGAAATTGATTTAATTATGTGAAATAGTCAGACAATTATTTTTTGTGAAGTAAAAGTGGTTGATAAGACAGATGATTTGATGGGTTATATTACGCCAAAAAAGCTTAAGGCTTTGAAAAAAACGGTTGAAACCTATTGTCGAAAAAATAATGTAGAGAAAGATTGTAGATTGGATGTGATTTTTGTTAAAAACTGAGAAATTCTGCAGCGTTATGAAGATATTTATTTTTAGATTTTTTTTGCTGAGTATGAAAAAAATACCTGCTCTTATCTTGGTGTTGGTTGGGTTTGTTCTTGGTTATATGACTTCTCTTGGTATTTACGGAGTTCGTTTTTTGAGTCTGCAGCCACTTTGATTTGATCAAGCTGCTCTTTCTGATCTTATGAAAGGAAGTCTTGGATCTGGAGAGATGGTTGGTTCGACTTACAGTACTTTTGATCAGATTAGAACTGTTCTTGAAGAGCAATATTTTTCGAGTGGAGAGCTTGATAGCGGAGCTATGATTGATAGAGCTTTGAAGGGCTATGTTGCTGCTTTGGACGATCCGTATACGGTTTATATGGACAACAAAGAAAATGAGTGATTTCAGACAACACTTAAATGAGAGACTGACTTTGAATGAATCTGAGCTTATGTAGCTAAAAAAGACAATGGAGTGATGATCGAAGAGATCGTCAAAGGTTCTCCTTCTTTTAAGGCAGGATTGCAACCTCTTGATCTTATTATCGCTATAGATGGTACTGGAGTCGATAATCTTGATCTCAATCAAGCTGTTGAGAAAATTCGTGGACCAAAGTGAAGCACTGTCGAACTTACGATTATTAGAGAAAAAAAAGAAAAAGCAGCTCAAAAAGATTTGATGAAAATAAAAGTCGTTAGAGATTCTATTTCTATTCCTTCTGTTTCTCAAAAAGTTATTGAATCTGCTGGGAAAAAAATTTGATATATTGCGATTTCGATTATTTGAGAAGAAACTGAAAAACTTTTCAAGGAATCAGTAAGTGAACTTAAAAAGCAGTGAGTTTGATGAATTATTTTAGATTTGAGAGGAAACTGATGAGGATTTTTACCTATTGCTGTCGAAATTTCTTCTCATTTTGTGGAATCTGATAAGGTTGTTGTTTCTACCAAATATAAAGCTTATCCTGATGAAGTTTATAAGTCAAAAGGTTATGGAGACTTTGAGAACTTTCCTGTTGTAGTTCTTGTTGATGGGATGACCGCTTCTGCTGGAGAGATTATTGCTCTGGCTTTGAGAGAAAACTGATGAGCTACTATTGTCTGATCTACTACTTTTGGTAAGGGTTCTATCCAGACTATGGAAGAACTTCAGTGATGAGCATCTCTCAAGTTTACTATTGGAAAGCGATACTCCCCTACTGGGACTAATGTAAATGGTATTGGAGTAAAGCCAGATGAAGAAATTATTTTTGATACTGAAGAATACAAAAAAACACAGGCTGATAATCAATTGGAAAAAGCAAAAACTATTCTTTTTAAAAAAATTAAATAATATAAAAATTTTTATTCTGGTTTTTTGGTGTAGTATGGCAGTAAAAGTAACTTTGGAAGATGAAGAAGGTAAAAAACTGATAAATTTTCAGGCTCAGGACTATAAAAGTTTTGTTGATATGGCTGAAGAGCTTGATTTTGAGATTCCATCATCTTGTAGAGCTGGAGCTTGTTTTGTCTGTGCTGCAAGGGTCAAAACTGGAGCTGAATGTATTGATATTTGAAAGATGTGAGTTCCTTTGGTGGATATCGAAGAAGACCAGATTTTAACTTGTATTGGTGGAATAAAGTCTGAATGTTTAGAAGATGGGAAAGATCATGAGGTTGTCTTGCAAAAACTTTTTTAGTATTTTTTGTTTACAGTATTTTTTATTGTTTTTTAATTGCTGATTATTAGAGTGTCCTTGTAAAACAAAAAAATATTATGCAAGATTATGTGAAAGCTTTTAATCGACTTAAGGGATCTTTTGTAGTTCTTAAGTTGGATGTTCTTTTTTTTTGGGACAGTTCTGTAGATACTCTTTTAATTGAAGATGTTCAGTTAACTAGGTATTTTAAAATTTCTGATTTGAAGATTCTTGGACTTGGAAAAGATGCTGTTTATATCAGTTTTCCCATGAGAGATGTTGTTCTTTCATTGGTATCGGACTTTTATGTTTTTGAAATGGTCCTACAGATTGAGCGCTATTTGGCTGATGGGAAATGTTCAAATGCACACTATTGCTCACTTTGTTCTGAATTGGAACATTATATGCTTTCAGAAACTTACTTTTCTTCTGTAAAATATGAGTTTGATGCATATGATAAGAAGGTTGATATTATCACTTTTTTTCAGGAACCTTATGAAAGATTAGATTATTTAGAGTGTACTTTTGAAAAACTAGATGGAAACTTTTTAGAAGTTCCTAAAAGTATGATAGAAAATATTCGAATAATCCAGAAAAAAAATTTTTTTACAGTGGCTTGACCGTGGTTATTTAACTACGGTTTTTTTATAAAAAAACATCTTGGCTGCAATACAATCAAGATGTTTATCTGCTACAATGAAGAATGATGAATGTTCTGAGTTCTTCTTTAATTGTTTTACTCAGATCATTTTTTTCTTTTTTATAATTCTTTCCTAGATAATCTAGAGTTTTCTTTCTTTCTGGTAGGCTATTCATTAGTATGAATAGTGGATTTTCAATTCTTTTTAGGTGAAAGAATATTGTTTTTATAAATTCACTACCCAATTGAAAACTTTCTTTGCGGAAAGAATCTTTTTTTTTGTTCCAATACTGTTCTCTTTTGCCGATACCTAACTTTTCAATAGTTTTAATATGTATTATATCAAAAATATCGTGAATTATCTCGTCAACGAAGCTTTCTATGATCTCTTCTGTTTCCATGTTTTTTATTTTTTTTCACTATCTTTTTTTCCTTTTTAATTGCAAGGGTTTTTTTGAAAAAGTCAATTAATCTAGCGCACTTGGTTTTATGATGATTTCTTTGATAGTAATACCTGCTGTGGTGAAAAGATGGGAAAGAGCTTTGAGTGCATTTGATTCTGCTTCTTTTAAAATTCATTTGGATATAGCTTCTTTTTCAAAATTTTCTAAGGCTTGATTTCTGATTTCTGACTCTAACTGAATATTTCATCTCGTTAAGATTCCTAGTTGTCTTTCAAAAGGCTTGGTCTCTTCGCTGAGTCTTTTAGAAAGGATCTTGGCTGGTGGCAAAGAGATCGTGATCGATAAATCGTCATTTACTTTTATAGATCAGCTCTGAATTTCACTGAGATCGAAACCAGCTTCGATGATTCACTGTGTCATCAAAATGATCTGATCTTTGAAGAGAAAATCTATGAGCTTGTTGTCTCGTTGCTGGCCTGGGAGGTAGTCAGAGAGAGCTTCTTTTCCTTCGATAATTTTTTGGAGAGTCATCTCTGCTGTGACTAGTTTCTGAGAAGCTTGGAGCTGAGTCATGACGGTGGTTTTTGTCAGATCGACTTTGATTCCTTTTTGTCGCTGAAAATAAAGCATCAATGCTAGACCTCCTAAAATACCAATAATAAGTGCTGAAATGACGAGTCTGAGTTTCTGAAACATTTTTTTATTGTCAGAATATAAATTTTTTTATTTTGGTGGATTGACGATTAGTTTATTGTAATTTATCAGTTCTTTTACAGTTTCCAGATAAAAAATTTTTTTAGGAGAATTGTAGTGAGAGAGTTCATTTTTGATAGCGAGTTCAAGTTGTTTAATTTTTTCTGTTTGGGTAATGGAATTTTGGATAGTTTGATTGATGCGAATCATGTGGTCAAGATCGATTTGGCTCGGACTAAACTGAATTCCTATACTCATAATGACACTCTTTGAGATTTCACAAATCAAACACATGATTTTTTAGGCAGAAAATAAAATGAAAGGCAGGCTCTGTTCGTCTTCCCGCAGTTCTTCGGGGCAGGCGCAATGACGGCTCTTAGTATTTGATGTATCTGTCTTCGACTCCTTGGTAGTGAGAAATAATTTTTAAGATGTCTCCATTCCTTACTCCATATTTTTCCAGTTTTTTGATGAAACCTTGTTTTTTCATCACATTTCGAAATCGTAGTTCTGCTTCATCGTTTCCTCGAGGTACAATAAATGCTAATCTGACGACTTCAGGATCGGTTACGCGAAAAACTTTCGTATAGGGGACATCATTTTCATCGATGTACTCTTTCTCTTTCAAAGTAGAAAGTTCATCAGCTGTAACATCAGTGATTTCATGGGTTGTTTTTTTAGAGATTGCGATTTTTTCTATCGTGATGATCGACTGAAGAGTTTCAAATTCTTGGAGTATATGACCAAAGAAATCTTTCAGTTTTTCAATACCGTTATAGCTGGCTGCTGAAACTTTTTCTATTGATTGACTAATAGTCTTGCTGGTTATCTTAGTAGAATAATTTTTTTTGAAAAAAGTAAGAATAGTTTCTGTGAGATTTTTTTCATATTCTTCAATAATTTCTTCATCTCCATCTAAAAGATCAATCTTATTGATGATAAATGAAATTACTTTTTCTAAAATTATTTTTTCTGATGAATCCTCAAAATGTGCTTTAATGATAATCAGAATTTTATTTTTTTGCTGAGATAGTTCGAAAGAAATCTTTTTAATCGGTGAACCGTATTCGGTTGATTCAATGAATCTGGATGAGATATAGTTCATAATTTCTTCTCGAAGGAGAGGAATTTCACTGATTCCTTGTTCATATCTACTAGCATCGACGACAAAAGCGAATACTTTGGCTTTTAAGATGTGTCTCAAAAAGTCATTTCAAAGTCATTTTCACTGGCTGGCTCATTCGATAAGACCAGGAATATCGATGATGTTATATGAAAAATTGTGGGTTTTTACTGAACCGAGATTGGGGATGAGAGTCGTAAACGGATAGTCTGCAACTTTTGCTTTGGTGTTTGAACAGGCATTGATGATGGATGATTTTCCTACACTTGGAGTTCAGATTAAAGCTACATCTCCTAAAAGCTGAAGCTCTAGCTCGAATTCTCTAGTCTGTGCAGGTTCTCCGAGAAGACAAAAGTTGGGATACTGGTTTCTAGAGTTGGAAAAGTGCATATTTCCTATTCCCCCTGCTCCACCTTCGACAGCTATAAATTCTTCTCCGTCGCTTGTAAACTGATGAATTATTTTTCATGTAGAAATTTCTTTGATAGTCGTTCAGAGTGGGACTTTATAGTATTTATCATCTGCATTCTTTCCGTATTTTTCTTTTGATTGTCCTGGTTCACCATCATTTGCTGCAAGGTATCTGTTGTATCTAAACTGAAGCAGTGTGTTTTCATCTTTTGCACCAACAAAAATAATGTGACCTCCTCTTCCTCAGTTTCCTCAGGCTGGTCCTCCATAGGGCATAAAAGCTTCGCGTCTTGCTGAAATAGCTCCGTTTCATCATTTCCCAGAGATGCATGTTATTTTTACTTTATCATAGAATTTCATGAATAACCTTGGTATTTGTCAGAATAAAAATATTATTTATATATTTTAGAAGTTTTTTTATGATTGTAGCAATTTTCCTATGAAAATCAAACTGCTCTGCGTTAGTGATAGTGATAAACATTTTCAGTCTGCGATCGATGAATATCTGAAAAGACTTGGGAAAGATACTGAGATTGTGACGATAAAACCTGAAAAAAATGGGACAAGAGAACAAATTATTATGAAAGAAACTCAAAAAATTTCCGATTATCTTGAAAAACATTTTTCTGGTTGGGCTCGTGTTTTGCTTGCTAAAAAAGGTAAAAACTGGTCAACGGAAGATTTTTTACATTTTATCACGAAAGAGGCTCGTATTGTTTTTGTGATTGGATGACCTTACTGAATTGATGAAAAATTTTTAACTGAAAAAATAGATGCAAAGCTAGCTCTTGGAGCTTTGACGCTCCCCCACTGATTGGCTAAGCTGGTCTTGCTGGAGCAGATTTATAGGGTGGCGATGATCCAGGGAGGGAGAGAGTATCACTACTAGGTGAATAATCTATGAAATATTTGTTTGCTACGACTTACTTACCTTTGGCAGACAGGTTTCATAATCTGTATTCTTATAATTTTTTTAAACCCTCGCCGGGTGGCATTTCTTTTTTGTCATTGCCACAAAAAAGAAACCAAAAAAACGCTAGCCAACGCAAAATCTCGTCTTTACTCTCCTCCTTGCTCCTTGACTACTCACTGTGTTCTTTCTTGAGTTCTACCGACTCACCATCAAAGGATCGTCTCGTTTCTCTTCCTCTACCATGAGGTTGGACCTCAGACAAGGTTGCGTTGGCGAGGATAACTAGTTCCAGAGAACCTCTAGTTTATCAGTTTTCCAGAAAATTAGTTTTTGTAAATGAGAATTATGTCATATCAAAAAAATTATTATTTTTTGAGTTGACCTCGTGAAAGAAAAAAATAGAGAGGAGATAAGTGTTGTTTTTAGTTTTTCAAGAATGCCGATGATGAATGCGAAGGAGTATATGAAAAAGTTTGGAACGAGTTATTATTTTGCGAATTTGTTTTTTGATGGACAGACGAGAAAAAAAGTCTATGAGCTGTATGCTTTTGTAAGAATTCCAGATCTGGTGGTGGACAATGCTATGGTGACTCCTGAGGCTGCAATTTCTCAGCTGAGTGAGCTGTATGATCGTTGGCTTGATGTTTATAAAAATCACCGCTATGATGATGAACTGTATGGCTCGGTAGCGAAAATTTTTCACGATCATCATATTGATTTCGCTTATAGTAAGGCATTTTTTGATGCTATGATTCAAGATGTTCATAAGAAAAGATACGAAACTTATACTGAGCTTCAGGAGTATATGTACTGATCTGCTGAGGTCGTTGGCTTGATGATGTGCGACATTATTGGCTGTGAAAAAGACTGATTGCCTTTTGCTCGTAAGTTGGGAGAGGCTATGCAGCTGACTAATTTTTTGAGAGATATCAAAGAAGATTATCTTGATTTTGGGCGTATTTATCTGCCAGAAGAAGATCTTCATAGATTTGGGGTAAGCTATAAGCATATCAAGGATTTTTGCTATACTGGTGAAATAAATGAACAATTTCTGGCTTTGATGCACTACTATATCGACAAGTGTGATGATTTGTACTTTGAGGCGATGCAGGGCTTACCTTTTTTGAGAAAGGGATCGAGAAAAGCTGTCTATATCGCTGCTAAACTCTATCAGGAAATTCTCAGAAAAATCCAGAGAGTGGGCTACAATGTTTTTTCTCATTCTGCTAAAACTACGAGGCTGGAAAAAATTGCTGTGATAGCGAGATATTTTTTTGGAGGGAGAAGATAATATTTTGAAAAACTATAAAAAATAACTTTCTGGTTTTTATCTAAGAAAAAATCCTACTCATCAAGCAGGATTTTTTTTAATTTATGCTGAGTTTTTCCAGAATTGATAATCAAGCTTGTCTGCCAGTGGCTCGGCTGGATTGGAGGTTGAATCAGCCAGTGACGCCGTCGATGTCCATGACTTCACCAGCAAAATAGAGATCTGGACAGATGAGAGACTCAAGTTTTTTACTGGATATTTCGGAGAGAGAGACTCAACCAGCAGTAACGAATTCGTCTCAGGGTCTGCGAGCGGTGAGGTTGATTTCTCGAGAGCCAGTGAGAAGATGGCAAACTGCTTTGCGTTGATCTTTCGTGATGGAGCTGACTTTTTGAGTGGTTGAAATTTCACAGGCTTTACAGATTTCTTCGACGAGTCTATCAGGAAAAAAATTTCCTAGGATGGAGTTGATTTGTTTGGCTGGATGAGCTTGAAATAGGCTAATAAGATCTTTTTCTCGATCGTGAAAGTAGCGACTAGAGTCGATAGTCAGAAAGATTTTTTGTGGAGATTGAGCTGAGATTTCTTCTTTGGAAAGATAGGCAGAGAGAGCGAAAACTGCTGGTCAAGAAATACCAAAATGTGTAAAAAGCATAGGTCATGTCACTGATTTTTTTTCTCCTGAAAAGAGACTTGTTTCGAGTTTGGCTGATGGGAGGCTGAGTCCTGAAAGGTTTTTTGGTCGCTGCTGGGCTGAGAGGAAGCTATTTAACGATGGGCCGAGAGGTGTGATGCTGTGTCCTAGCTGACGAGCAAACTCATAACCATCTCCTGATGAACCGGTCTTGGCATAGGCATTTCCTCCTGTCGCAATGACTAAAATATCTACTGTCTGTGTGGTGTTATCATCGAGCGTCAGAATAAAATTTTTATCATTTTTTTTGATAGAAATGACTCAGTGGCCTAGATAATTTTCCAAAGAGTTGCTTTCAGAAAAAAGTTTTTCAAAGATGCCTACAATATCTTTACCGTCATCTGAAACCGGAAAAACGCGTAAATCTTCTTCTATTTTCAGTGGGACGCCATGATTTTCGAATCGAGCTTTGACTTTTTGAGGTGGAAATGAGGAGAGAGATGGTTTGAGGAAATCAGATCAGCGGATATATTTGGTCAGCAATATTTTTTTGTCTGTGATGCCAGTCGTGACATTGCAGCGGCCGCCACCGCTGATGAGCACTTTGACTCCGAGCTTGGTGTTTTTATCAAAAAGTGCGACGCTCAGCGGCTCGGTGCTTGGCATATTTTCTAGCAAAGTCGCTGCACACATCATTCCTGCTGCTCCTCCACCGATAATTGCTACTTTTTTCATCTTATCTTATTTAAAAAAATATTATTCTGCAAAACCTCCCTCACCCTCCTTCAATGAGGAGGGAATTAATTGTATATTTTCGAGTTTTATAGTTAATTTAATGCTGAAATGCAAGTGGCTGTGATTTTTTTGAAAGTAAAAAGCTAGAGAAATTCCCTAGCTTTTATTTTTTGCGTTTATCGGTGCCGAGAAACTGGCACATCATTTTTGTAATAGTAGTAGTTACCACTACCAGCTGCAGTAGATCCTTCATATTGGATTTTTGTTTTACCATTTGGCTTTTTTTTTAACTTTAGCCTTTCACTTTTCTGGTAGTAGCTACTACCAGTACTGCCTGATGGAACCTGGATTACTTTTGTTTTAGTGTCAATTGGTACGAGTTCTTCTCTGATGATTGTCGTAGAATTTTCTACGATTTCTCCATCATCTTCGATAACTACAATTCCTGGATTTTCTTTTACAAAGGTTCCTGAAGCTTGAGAGCTTCCTGTGATTACGGTTTTATTGGCTCCAAGGTTATTGGCAATAATCTTAGCGGGTATACCGCTAGCGGTGACTTGAATTTCGTCTCCATTTGGGGAGCCGTAAAATGTACAACCGCTGAGAGCGGTAGAAATCGCTACAATCAGCATAATAATTGGATTTTTCATTTTATTTTTTGTTTTTTAGCTTATAGGATTTTTTTTGAGAAAGTCAATTGTTTTTTTAGTACAAAAAAAAGAGAGAACGAGTCTCTCCTTTTCTATTCTTAGCTTTATTTACCAGTCTTATTTCCAAATACAATGTAATCAAGACTGATTTTTCCAGGCCCAGTTATCATAAGTCCAGCAAATACAATGAGAAGAGCTAATGTGAGCTGAGAAGCTTTGATGAGATCCAAAATATTGCTTTCAGCAGGAACAGTAGAAAGATGCATCAAAGTAGCAATAAACATAGTGAAAGCGATCAAAAATGCAGCTGGACGTTTCATGAATCCAAGGATAACAAGAATACCTCCTACGAATTCTGCAAATGCAGCCATAAATCCTCGAAATACTGGCCAAAAAGTAATTCCAATAAGAGACATGTTACCACCAAGCCAAGCTCGCATTTGAGTTCCTCCTGTAATTTTTGGTCGTCCAGCGATAACAAATAAGATTCCAAGTCCAACTCTGATGACAAGAAGTCCAATGTCTAAAGGTTTTGATGTTTTTGGGAAAAGCATTTTTTTGTGTATTAAGAAAAGATTAAAAAAATATTAAAAAAATATACCACCTCTCTATAGTGAATTTGGATATTTTTACAAGAAAAAGATAGTTGTTTTGAGGAAGTATTTTTTTATAGTATTCAGAGATAAAATTTTTATTTTTAATGAGTTTAAAGCGATGAAAAAAAATTTATTGTTTAGTATGGGAGTTTTTACGATTGTATGTTTTTGATCGACTGTAATGGCTCAGAGCGAATGAGAGCCAATGCTTACGACTACAGCAGTAATTTGTAAACCATCTATTTCTGCTTCTCAAAAGAGTCAATTAGAAACGGCTAGTCTCTTTTTGAAAACGCGTGGTGGTGAAATTGATGCTCTTTTTTCTCAGAAAGAAAATATCGTAGCAATGGCTAAGAGTGTCAGAGAAGATTTAATTTCAAATATTGATGCTCTGCTTAGTTGTCAGTATGGAATTTTTTCTAGTTATAGAGAGGTAATAGCTGGAGTGAAAGATTATGTTCATCAGTTGGTTGCAATGAAAAAAAATTATCAAACTTTACTTGATTTGAAGCCACTCAGAACGACAGATTCTCAGATTCTTGCTCTTCAATCTCATTTACTTGATATACTTTTGCCTTTTGTTAATCAAGGTAGTGTTTTTTCTCAGAGCTCTAGTTGAGTATTAATGGCATCTGGAAGTATTCCTGAAATGGGATCACTCGATCTCAATTTGAACTATGATGCTGTTTCTACTATGGATCTTCAACAAAATCTTATGGATTTACGTGCTAAACTTGATGCAACTGTTGATGCTTCTGATACGAACTGATTTTTTAAGATTGCTGGTAGTCTTAATTTTGATGTAGCGGTCAAGCAGTATGAAAAACTTTTTGTTCAGTTACTTACTGCGAAAGCTAAAAGTACTAGTACTGAGACTACATCGCTTTGATTTTTTGATTCGATTCAAAAAGAATTTAGTGGCGCTAAAACTGTTCTTGGTGACTCTTTTTTAGAAGTTCCTTCATCTGAGGCTCCTGAATTTGGTAGCTTTGTCAATGCTGCAAGGGCTTTTGTTGCTTTGAAAACTGTTCCAATGTTTGATTTTTATGAACAAAAAAATGGTGTTTATTATGGTTCAATAGGAGAATGAGCTTGTGGTTTCTTTGAAGGACAGATCAAAAATAACTGTTTGAATGATATCCAAGCTACTTTACTTGAAAATCATACTTCTGTTTTCTTGAATACAAATCAGGATAATAAACTTGGTTTTACGACTGATTTACAAGCTGATGAAAGTATGCCAGTTTATCTCAATAATCATCCGATTGTTAGCTGGAATACTCAAAGAATTCACTCTGTTTCAGTTCCTTTCAATGCTGAAAAAACTCAATGAATGAATTATTCTGCTGATAAAGAACAGTTCTCATTAAATTTTTCTGATGAAAATGCTTCTTTGGATCTTTCTGGTGCTATGAAAAAAAATCTCATTGACTTGAAATGAGTTTTTCACTGATTTACGGAAAAATTTGATGGTTTTCTTTCTCTCTCAATGATTACAAATCCTCAGACTAATCTCAGAAATAGCGACCTTCTTTTTACTCTTAAAAAATCTGATAGTACTCTCTTTTCAGTTTCATTTCACGACCAAACAGTTATTTCATTTTTAAACTCGTTTACTAAGATCTTGCCAGCTAAAACTATGAGTCTGGAAGAGTTTACAAAGGCTATGGAAATGATGAAATCAGGTAACTAAAAAAAATGTAATGTTTAGAAAAAAAGTCTCTACCTAGCTGTAGAGATTTTTTTTATCTATAAAAAATTTTTATTCTGGAAACTGATGAAAAAATGTAGACGCAATGAATTGCGTCTCTATGAAAAATACAAGGGTAAGAATCTCTGGAAAAATTATTCTCCTCTGAGGAGTCAGACTACACCAATCATAGCTGAGTTATCGGTGCAGTAGAGTTTTTTGGTGGGAGTCAAAAGCGGTATTTCAGCTAATCATTTTTGATTTTTAAGATCTGTGGTGTAGGAAATCAGTCTGTCATTGGCTGAGACTCAGCCGACGAGAGCTATGGTTTTGACTTCGTGAGCGAGAGCTGCTTTGAGGAGTTTTTTGGCTAGAGTTTCTACGACTGCTTCTTGAAATTCATAAGCTATATCTGCTTTGAGTTTGTCAGTAAGGGGAATTTTTTTTTCTTTGTAATTTTCAAGGAGAAAATGAACTTGAGCTTTCATTCCTGAAAAACTGAAATTAAATTCATCTGATTTAAGAAAAATTCTTTTGAAAGAAATTTCGGGATTTATTTTTCAAAGAGTAGCGAGATCTGAGATTCGTTTTCCTCAAGGATAAGGTCCACCAAGCATACGAGCTACTTTATCGAATGATTCTCCCGCTGCGTCGTCGAGAGTAGAACCGAGTTTTGTTATTGATATGTCATCAAAAACCAGAAAATTATTTTTTTCAGATTTTTTCTCAAGTAGATAGAGATCATTGTGTCATCCGGAAACACTCAGTACAACAATTGGAAATTTTATTTCTGAAAGCTTTCTTTCTAAAAAAATACTTAAGAGATGTCCGTGGATGTGGTTGACTTCGATCAGAGGTTTTTGGTAGTACTGAGAGAGCATGGTGGCAACTGTTTTTCCGATAACGAGAGCTCCTGGAAGTCCAGGATGAGTAGTGACGCTGATGTTATCAACTTGTTTGATGTTTTCCTTGCCAATTTTGCCGAGAAGAGCTATAATTTTTTCACTGTGAAGTCTATAAGCAAATTCTGGTACTACTCCACCATATTTTTCATGTTCGATCTGTGAATAAGCTACAATTTGATCTACAGAAAAAGTTTCTCCATTGTAGGAAATAATTCCAATTGAAGTATCGTCACAACTCGTTTCTATAGCTAAAGTTTTTTTGATGGTTGACATAACAGACACATTTTCGCAGAATAAAAATTTTTTTTATAGTTATCTGAATTTTTATGAGTCAAAATCAAGAATTGTATCAATAAAATCTGTATTAGTAGTTTCATAATCTGCTTTCATCGTTCTGATGTGTTTGAGACAGTACATGAGAAGTAAACTGGTAGCTCATCAGTACAGAAAAATCATAGAGAAAAGAAGCTGTGTAGCGAGATTTAGTTGGATAAGAAAAAAACAGTTCACAATAAAACCTCACACTGTTGACCAAAACCAGAAAACGAGATCTTGAACACGAAGATACTCTCTTTGGATAAGTTTTTCAGAGTTGAGAAGTCAGATCATCAGAAGAATATTTCGCATGACTCCAATGGTCACAAAATAGAGAATTTCGTTGCCAAAAATTGAATAAATGCTTACATAGATACAAAGGTTCATAATGGCAAAGACAAACGGTCTTTGGATTTCATATTCAAAATCTATTTTTTTTATCATTGAATAATTGATACCAAAAAGTGCTAATCAACCTCGAAAGAAAAACTGAAGAAATGAGTCTTGAAACTGAGTTACACTCGAAAAAAAGTATATCATCATCGCTCAGACTATGATAACATTGATTATACTAATTGCTTTTTTTATCCTGTTATCTGCTTGGTAAAAAAACTCATATAAATCAAGAAAAAATGGTATGATTGTTGGCTTTTGTATTTCAGATATTTTTAAGCCTTGGAGCAAATCTTTTACATCTATTTTGATTTCACTGTGCTGTGAATAGTAATGATATTTTCCTAAATAGACAATGAGTGCTATAAAAAATGTATAATATAGCTGAGCTAGGAAAAAAGCTACTGCTGGCATCGTTTTATTTATATTGATGATCCAACCGATCAGAGCTAAGGTAAAAAATAAAAGCAGTAAGTATTGTTCTTTTTTCCCAACTTTTACGAATGATCATAATGCAAAGATAATAAAACTATAAAGAGCCATAGTACTATAGATTGCTAATAAGAAGACCTCAAAAAAAATAGATCAATGGTCTCGTCATATGAGTCAAAGTAAAACAATCCATCATATGTAGTAGAAAAATTGGAAAAGGTTGATTCCATCTTTATAGTGCCAAAAGTACGAACAAATTCGTAAAAATGCGTTTAAAATTATTGTACTTCCTATAATTGACACTAAATTAAATCAAAGATATTTTAGCATTCCTACTGTTCCTATTGTCATCATTCCCCATCCTCGATAGACACTTTGTTCTTCAATAATTTCTAAAAAATTTTTTTCTCTGGTTCGTGCTCCAGAATAAAAACTAAAAAAAATCATGAGCAATAATAGTGGCAAGATGCTTAAATATCGCATCCCTATTTGCTGAAAGAAAAAAAAGAAAAAAAGATGAGATAGTATTAGAGTGACTACCATTTCTTTACAGAAAATTAGAAATAATAAAATCCTGAAGTCGATATCGAATAATGAATGCTATTGGAAATAAGAGTAGCAGAATGATAATTTTTTGAGTCCTTAATGGTTTTGCTAAAGAGATTACTATCCCTGCGGCTCAGAGTTGAATAAGATAAATATATCGGCTAGGAGTTATTGGTTGTTGAAGAATATCTTGTCGCACCATCAGTAATAGTCACCATTCTATGAGCACAAATACTAAAAAATAGTCAACATAGTCATATAATTTACTTAATATTGCTGGAATTTCTTGAAATTTAGCCAGAAAATCTTTTTGAAGAAATTTTTGATAAATTGCTCCTTTTCCTAAAATGGCATAATAAGCATCTTCATATGTTTTTGCTACTCATGCTTGAGTTACTTTTTGAGCTTTTTTATATTTATCGTACTCTGATACGACATCAAGAGTCGAAACAAGAGAATTTTTCATGACTTTCGTCTCATTAGTTTTCATTACCTCTAAGTATTCTAGTTCTATTTCCTCCATAACACCAAAAAGTTCTTCTAGGAGAATACTCATTTTGTCAACATTGTTTCATAGCTTTGTTTTTTTTAATTCTTCCTCAAGAGTCTTAATCTTTCTTAGATTAGCGGTTCACACATTTCCTGTTGTCTTTTCTACGAGATCTTGTATGTCTTTTAGAGTTGTTTCTGTGAGAGCTTGTACTTTTTCTATATGTTCATCAGTATATTTGTTTTTTTCTTCAGCTTGGAGAGCTTCTTGGGCTTGAAGTATCATCTGATTTTCTTTTTCTACTTGTAATTTTGTCTCTTCTACCCACTGGTTGATTTGGTCTGCTGAAAGTGAATTATCAAAAACTTGGGCTGAAAGTATAGAAAATCAAAGTGTTTGGATCAATCAAAGTGAGCTTTTTAGGTCAGTATCATTGTGAATAATTTGAAATGTTTTTCCATTATAGTCTACAGCTATGCTATTGTTTCAAAAGGTTTCTGGTTTTCAGTTAAACTGAGTCAATGATAAAATAATAATTTTCATTTCTGAAAAAATTTCTCTTACTGCTTCCTCAGAGTCTATGGCAAGTAAGATATTTGCGTTATATTGCTGATTTTCTTTTTTCTTTAAAATGGATAGTTGGTATAGCATACTTTATAATATTTATAAAAAATGTCAATCCATTATTTATAGCTTGTAGCTCTATAATTTAAAAGCTTCAGAAGGCTTATTTTGGTCAATTTATTGAAATACTCATAAAAATCAATATATAAACTCGTCATTGATTTGTATGAATCTTTTTTTTACGCTTTATCATTACTTAGTTTATGGAACAAATTATTGGTAAAAGTATTCTTGATCAGTATTTTGACGATCAGACTATGTCTGCTCATTTTAAGGAAAAATGTCCTCTTCTCCAAAAAAAAGGAAGACCTTGACATTGGGAATCTGTTATTTCTGATACTGTTTATTCAAAAACAGATCTTGAACATATTATTCAAAATATTTTTAGGGAAATTGACGAAAGAGATGATGGATTTCTGGAAATTGATAAAAGTTTATCTAAGGTGGTCCAGCTTGGCCCTTATAGAATAGTTATCGTCTATGCTCCTTTGTCCGATGGGCTTGAAATTACTATCGTTAAACCTGTTAAAAAACTTAATCTTAGCGACTATAATTTACCAGAACATGTTATCAATCTTCTTACAGATAAGGCTCAATGAATTCTCATTTCTTGAGCTCCTTGATCTTGAAAAACCACTTTTTGACAAGCATTAATTGATGTTCTTGCTTCAAAACATAAAGTTATCAAAACAGTAGAGTCTCCTCGTGATCTTTTGGTACCAGAAGAAGTTGTTCAGTATAGTTTTTCTTATGCTTCTCATAGCGAAATTAGGGATATTTTACTTTTGTCGAGACCTGATTATACGATTTACGATGAGGTAAGAAATACTGAAGATTTTCAGCTTTATAAGGATTTGAGATTGACAGGTATTTGACTTATTGGAGCAATCCATGCTACGAAAGCTATTGATTGAATTCAGAGGTTTATTTGAGTCATTGAAATCTGAATTATTCCACAAATTGTTGATACCGTTATTTTTATTGATTCTGGTGCTGTAGCTGAAATTTTACAGTTGAAATTAGTCGTCAAAATACCTCAATGAATGAATAGCGAAGATTTAGCTCGTCCTGTCATTCTTGTTACTAGTTTTCTTACAAATAAACCAGTATATGAAATTTATAGTTTTGGTGAACAAATTGTAGTTATGCCTTTGGATGAACTTTCTCATGTTGCCAAGCCGGAAAAATCTGGTGTTACGAAGTTTGCTCAGCAGTATCTTCAAGAATATTTTGAAAGCACTCTTGATAATGACTTTATTCTTAAGGTAGAGTCTGAAAATAGAATTAAACTTTTTGTTCCAGAAGACGCTAAGGGTAAAATCATTTGAAAATGATGAGACAATATCAGAAAACTTGAACAAAAACTTGGGATAGAAATTTCTTTAAAATCATTGGAAGACTTACCTCATAAAATGATTTGATTGAATGATATTGAAGAAACTTGAAGAAATTCAATTGTTGTTCATTTGTGATCGTCTTATGCTCTCCAAATGGTTGTTTTTTCAGTCAGAAATGAAGTTCTTTCTTTCAAAGCAGATCAAAAGGGCGATGTTTTTATACAAGATAAAGGTATTGCTAGACTATTTGCTAAACATACTGTTCACCTTCTTGATTTAGCTTAATTTTATTTTTTAAGGTTCTTTTTCAATTATGACTAATTTTCATTTTTCAAAAATAATAGCGACTGTTGGTCCTTCATTAGCTAAAGAAACTATTCTTTCTAAAGTTATTAATCTGGTTGATGTTTTTAGAATTGATCTTTCTTTGTGATTTGATGAAATGAGAAAAAAGTATATTGATACTATTCTCAAGCTTGATAATAGTAAAACAATTATGATGCAGATAAAAGGATGAGAATTTAAGTCCAAAAATCACAAGGCAAAAACTTATAAAAAATGACAGCAAGTTCATATTGACTATTCTGAGTTTGTTGAAGAATCTGATTGAGATACTCTTTTTACAGACTATCATAATTTATCATTAATTTCGACTGGAACAGAAATTAGTTTTGAAGATTCTACTACTATTTTTATTGTAAATGAAGTCAATGATACTCGTCTTTCTTGCGTTATTAAAACTGCTTGAACAGTCCATCCTCACAAGAATATTCATTTCCTTAACTTTGAAACTAATGATACTTATTTAACTCCTAGAGACAAAAAAGATATTAGCCGATGAATGCAAGCTGGTGTTAGTATTATCATTGCTCCAAATGTAACTTTGGCTGATGAAGTTAATGAAGTAAATTACTATATCAAAAATAATGGTACTAAACAATTAAAAGTTTTTGCTTATATTCAAAATAAAGAAGCTCTTAGTCAATTTGAAGAGATTTGTCAGTCTGCACATGGTATTATTTTTGCTGATGAACTTTTTCAGTGATTAAAACCTAAAGAGCAACTTAATTTTATAACTACTTGTAAAGTTTTAGCTAAGCCTCTTATTATTGGGACCCATTTTTTTAATGGTAAGAAAAAAAATAATGCTTTTATAGAAAGTTTTTCTGAGCATTGAATTGATTGATTTATGCTTACTGATGAAACTTCTATTGATGAAGATCCTCTTGCTGCTATAAGTGGACTTTATGATTGTATTCATCAAAGACCATCTCAAACTATAAATGCTATTAGTTTTCCTGATATGAGTATTTCAAATGAGAATGAAAACCAAATTCTAGATTATATTATTTTTAATGCTCATAGAATTACTCAAGAAATGGACATTAAAGCTATTGTTTGTTTTACAAGCACTGGTCTTACTACAGCAAAAATTTCTTCTTCTAAACCTCTTATTCCTGTTATTTCTTTTACTAAATCTGATGAAACTTATAGGTATATAAATATGATGTGGTGAGTTAAGTGATATAAAATTTCACATACTTTTAATTATGAAAATCTCAAGAAAATTGGTAAAGAGATGATCAGAATTATTTTCAAATGAAATATATCACTTGATGATAAAATACTTATAGTGCTTGCTCATGAAGATGAAAATGAAGTCTCGAATATGATGAATGGTATTGAGATTTATAAGTTTAAAAATATTTAAACATAAAAAATTCTGTTTTTATTTGATAGTATTACTGAGTATATTGTATGGTCAGCATTGAAGATATTAAACTACCTCCCCATCATATTGAAGCAGAAAAGGCAGCTATTTCTGCTATTTTTATTGAGAATGATGTGCTTTTTATATTTGATTGACTACCTCTTTTACCAGATGATTTTTATCAAAAAGAGCATGTCTTGGTCTATGAAGGAATTCATCAACTTTGGCTGAGTCGTAAAACAATTGATGTTCTCACTCTTTCTGACCAGTTGCAAAAAATGGGCTATCTTGATATTGTTGGTTGAACTGACTATCTTTTTGAATTAGCTCATTTTTTGGTTAGTGTACAAGGTGCTCAGGATTATGCAAGAATAGTTAAAGAAAAGTCTATTTTAAGGAGAATTCTTAGAACAAGCCAAGGCATTATTGGTGATGTTTATGAACAAAAAGATACCCTTGAAATTATAGATTCTATAGAAAAAAAGATTTTTGATTTGACTCAAATCAATATTTCTGATTCCACTATGCATATTAAAGATATTTTGAATAAGAGAATTGATGTTTATATGGAAATTGTTGATAATCCTGAGAAAATTAATGAGAATAAAGTTCACACAAAATATCAAAATCTTGATAAAACTCTTTGAGGTATGAAACCTTGAGAACTTATTATCTTAGCTGCCCGTCCCAGTATGTGAAAAACTGCTTTTGCTTTAAATCTTTTGGCAAATGCTTCTGTTCAACAACAAAAAACTTGTGTTTTCTTTTCTCTTGAAATGGGAGCTGATCAGATTGTGGATAGAGTTTTGTCGCTTATTGCAGGTATTCCTATGAGTAAAATTACTAAATGAGCTTTAGATAATAATGACTTTGCTCAGCTTGGAGATGCGATGGAAAAACTCGGTGAGACAAATATTTTTGTAGATGATAAGGCTGGAGCCAGTGTTTCTCAACTCAAATCAAAGCTTAGAAGACTTAAGATAGAAAAATGATCACTTGATTTGGTTATTATCGATTATCTTCAGCTGATGAATAGCGCAGGTTCTAAATTTGCTGGAAATAGAGTCCAAGAGATATCTGAAATATCTAGATGACTCAAAGAATTAGCTAGAGAACTTTGAGTCCCTATTGTTGCACTTTCTCAGCTTTCTCGTTGAGTTGAACAAAGAGTTGATAAAAAGCCAGGGCTTTCAGATCTCCGTGAATCTGGTGCTATTGAACAAGATGCTGATACCGTTATTATGCTTTATAGAGAAGACTACTATGATCCAGAAACAGAAAGAAAGTGAACAGCTGATGTTTTGGTTAGAAAAAATAGAAATTGACCAACTGGAGAAATAGAATTCTTGTTTGAAAAAGGTATTATGAAATTTTTAGAGTCTGATAAAGAAGTCTGATATTGAGAATAGTTTTTACTTTTATTCACGGTTTTTTGTACAAAATGTACCCCAAAGAGTTCCTTTCGCATGTTTTACTTATGGGTTCACTTACTACTCTACCATTTTCTTCCGTTTCTGGGCAGACTGAAATTACGTCTCGTGAACTTTATAGTGTTTTCCAGAAAAAAAATTTAAATGGAGAAGAAAATGTATCTTTTGAATTTTTTATGGGTTTGCTTGATAGTTTTGTTATGGATACATCTGCTGAATTTTATGATGCTCATATTTTGATGTCTTATACTAATTGGGAAGAATATCTTGTTTCTAGACCTGATCTTCATGCGAAAACTTGAAAACTTTGGCATACAATGATTACTAGTCCTGAATTTTCAGAAGTCAATCCAGCTCAACTAAGATTTTTTCTTCTTGCCTGTATCTTTTGAGATGAATTTATTGAGAATGCAATGGTAGATCCGCAATTATATTCTCATTATGGTTTTACTGGTAAATCTATGAGATGAGCTCTTTCTCAATTTTTTAACTCAGAAGATGGGCCTTGGTTGAACTCTTTTACATTTGAAGATAAGTAATGGTAATACCTTTAGAACGAAAACAGCTGGTTGATACCTTTTTGCACAAGAATTCTCAACTCAATCTTTCTGCTATTAGAGATGCTGAGTGAGTTTATATCAAGCATATTCTTGATAGTCTTGAAGTTGAGAAATTTTTTTCCTTCCCCGAAGGTGCTACTGTTTGTGATGTGGGTACGGGTTCTTGATTTCCGCTTTTACCTCTGGCTATGCGTTTTCCTCAGTCTCATTTTACAGGACTTGATTCTGTAAGAAAAAAACTTATCGCAATTGAAGAAATGATGGCTGTTTTAGGGATTATGAATGCTGATACTGTTTGGACAAGAGCTGAAGATCACCACAAAAGTTATGACATTGTAATGGCTAGAGCTGTTGCTTATATTGATTCTCTTCTTAACTGGACTTATCATCTTGTTAAACCAGGATGACTGTTTGTATTTTTTAAGCTTTATACCGATGAAGAATATCAAGCTGTTTTGAAGTTCATTCGTCAAAAAAAACTGACCTTACTAAAAGAACATCGCTATAAACTTTTTGACTGAGATGTAGAAAGAATTATCTATATTCTCAAAAAATAATTATTCTGGAAACCAAAATACTATGGGATAGCGTCATTTATCTATTACTATTTTTCCAGAATAATAATTTTTTATGTATATGAATTACAAAAAAAAGCAGGAAAATATCCTGCTTTTTTATTACTACATCATAATTTTTAAACCATTTTTTTTCATTTCTAATAAAAACGGAGGTAGACTTGTTATTTCTGTATCCGAAAGCCGGAGTTCTTTCAGGTTTTGTAAATTACCAATAGACTCTGGTAAACTTGTTATTCCTGTAGTCGAAAGCTCGAGTTTTTCCAGGTTTTGCAAATTACCAATAGACTCTGGTAAACTTGTTATTCCTGTAGTCGAAAGCTCGAGTTTTTCCAGGTTTTGCAAATTACCAATAGACTCTGGTAAACTTGTTATTCCTGTAGTCGAAAGCTCGAGTTTTTCCAGGTTTTGCAAATTACCAATAGACTCTGGTAAACTTGTTATTCCTGTAGTCGAAAGCTCGAGTTTTTCCAGGTTTTGCAAATTACCAATAGACTCTGGTAAACTTGTTATTCCTGTAGTCGAAAGCTCGAGTTTTTCCAGGTTTTGCAAATTACCAATAGACTCTGGTAAACTTGTTATTCCTGTACAGAATAAATACAGCTTTTTCAGGTTTTGCAACTGACTAATAGACTCTGGTAGACTTGTTATTCCTGTATACGAAAAACTGAGTTCTTCCAGGTTTTGCAACTGACTAATAGACTCTGGTAAACTTGTTATTCCTGTATTCGAAAGCCGGAGTTGTTTCAGGTTTTGCAACTGACTAATCCAGTCTGGTAGACTTTTTATTCTTGTATTCGAAAGCAAGAGTTCTTCCAGGTTTTGCAACTGACTAATCCAGTCTGGTAGACTTTCAAGGTTTGTCTCACATAAATCTAGCTCTTTCAGGTCTCTGAATAGATTTATATATTTACCCACAAAATTTATATCTTTCCAAGAATTCTCATTTGATATTACTATCTGTTTCTCCGTTATGTATTGTTGAAATACTTCTGAGGTTTGTGCTAGATCTTCTAAGAAAGTTATTATTTCGTTTGGGTCTACTTCTTTTAGTAGTGCTTGTTTTTTTTCTGAACCTGTTAGTTCAGAGATAAGGTGACCAATACCTTCCTGAGAGAGAGTGTTTTTGATTACAGCAAGAAGACCTTGCACCACTTTTATTTCATTTTCCATTTTTTTATGTTCGTTGGTTTAGACGAACTTTTCACTTCTAACTATAAAATTAAGAATGTCAATCCCAAAGCTAAAAAATATAGTAAACTAAAAAAGCTTTTTTCTATAGAGATTTTTTATAAATGATAGCAGAGAATATGTACCAAATCTTTGGGATATTTCAAAAAGAGAGAGAAAAAAATTCTGATTTTCTTATTTTTATCTTTCGATGAGTTCGTAATTAATTAGGAATTTTGCAATTTGGTTAAATACTTTTCCTGCTGTAGCATCTCACCAAAGATTACTTCTGGGGCGACGAACTTGTACGACGACGACATATTTTAAATTGTCTTTTGTGACAATTCAGACAAAAGAACCGTTTGTTCGTCATAATCATTTTTGGTACTTTCCTTTGAAAGAGATCTGAGATGTTCAACTTTTTCAGCCGATTGTGTATCCTACAATATAACTGAATTTTTTAATTACTGGATTATTAACAGTTCTGAAGAGAGCTTCTTTTAAATAATCGCTAGTTGTCGGTTTGAATATCTGAAATTCTTTTTTAGTCTGATTCACGATAAATTGATTGGTGTCTCTTTTGTATACTTTTTCTATAATGGTGGGTTTTACATAATATCAGCCATTTACTAGTGCTGCGTATGCTACTGCCATTTGAAGTGGAGTCGCTAAAAGTCACTGTCAAAATGAGTTATTAAAAAATCTAGCGACTGATACTGTGTTGCTATCTTCTACGAATCAGCCATCTTCTCATGCTAGTTCGACATTGGTCATTTTTCAGAATCATAATTTTTCAACATAATTATAGAAATTTTCTTTACGAATTTTTTGTGCAATTCTTACCATACCAATATTACATGAAAATATGAAGGCATGAAGAAAATTATTTTCTCAAAGGCAATTTTCATCAACATTTGAAATTGTATATGGTCAAATTGTTACTTTCCCTTCATCTTTATAAAAATCATAGAGACTAATTTCGTCGCTATCAACTCAGACACCAATAGTAATTGCTTTGAAAATACTTCCTGGTTCATAAGGGAACGCTATGTTTTTGTCGATGAAAGCTTGTGGTCATACTACATTTTTGGAAGTATACTTTCTGAGATTTGTGTTTGTTCTATCCGTAAGAGTAGCTACTTTTACAGATCAGCCTGTTAGATAAAAAACTGGAATATCTGTAAAGGTCAGATCAGTGAGAAGACGAGCATCCTCAGGAGCTAGGGGTTGAAGATCATAAATGTCATTGTAATTATTTGGATCAAAAGTCGGATAGTTTGCAGAGGAAATAATTTTTCCATTATAAGGATCGAGCACGAGAGCTGAAACGGAATCTGATCTAAACTCTTCATTTCATGCTTTGATTATTTTTTCTACTTCTTTTTGGACTGCTGGATCTATTGTCAGATAGACATTATCTCAGTGCTGCACATCGACTACGGTAAAATCATTTGATCAAGCTTCTCCAATCCAAGGTGTCGAACGACCTACAATATATCAATCTTTTCCCTTGAGAGCCTTATCAAAATATTCCTCTATTCCATACTGAGCTATACCATTTTTTCAGACATATCAGAGTACATTTGAAAGAAATTCACCGTATGGATAATATCTTTTTGCTATTTTTTCTGTTCCTAGACCATGAAGCAACGGAATTCAATCTTTAATTTTATTGAAATATTGAAGTTTTAGATCATTGACGAGTTTTATAATATTTGGATTTGCTTCAGAAATCAGTCTTACATATCTGTTTTCTTGGGCATAAAATACATTGGAAATATCTTTAAAACCTAACTCATATCAGTATTTTTGTAGAATTTTTTGAATTGCTTTGGTGGCGTTTCAAATGTGAGATACTTTTGAAGGTTCGATGTAGACATAATATTTGGATTCTATGGAAATATAAGGTAAATTGAGAGCTTTTAATTCATCTAAAAAAACCGTATTTTCAAAAAAGCCAAGATAATTTTTTTGTCTATATCAAATCACTATCATCTCATCCATTTTTTTCTTGATAAGTTCTAGTGCTTTAGCTGTAGTAAATAAATTTACTGCAGAATTAAATTGTACCATATATCCAGAACTTATTTGACTTTTCTGAGTGTAATAGGGATCTCGATTATAAATGTACTGGTTAATACCACTTAACCACCACCCTGTCAATTGCATATTAATTGTTCCGTCAATATTCCCTGATCCTTTATAAAAAATTTCTGGTTCTTCTGGTAAAATTTTTGTCTGGCTAAATTTTTCGATATTTTTTATACACTGTATTTTTGATGGTTTGCTGGTAGTATTTATTTCACAGTAATGTTTGTAGATAATTGGAGACAATACTTCTATGAATTTAGCTTTATCATTTACATATTTGGGATCGACAAAGACATTAAAAAAGTCAATATTTTCTGTTAATTTAAGTGCTTTCCCTGCTTTATCAAGAACAAAAACATGTCATCTATTTGCTTTGAGAAGTGATTCACTGAAGTGCTGAGAGCTAAGAATATTTTCATAATAGGAAGCCATTACAACTTGCAGATAAAAAAGTCTTGCAAGAATGATGAAAAAAAGAAATCAGAAAAAAAAGAATAGTTTTACTTCTTTTGTTATCTTTATTTTACCAAAAAATTTTGACTTATTGAGTCGTTGAGATATTTTTTTGAAGATGATTTTTCTATATGATTTTTTTACTATCATACTTTTGATGATAGTATTTTTGAGTTTTATTTCAAATGCTTATATTTTTTTTACTGGACTATTTTTCCTAAATCGATCAAAAGAGTTTCTTTGTCGAGCATCAATTTATCATAGGAAGATAATGGCAGAATTTTTAATTTTTCAATAAGATTTTTAGTAGTAGTAATTTGATCTTCAATCGAAGGTATCGTTTCTAAGGTGCTCAAAAATCTGAGTAAAAATCTATTATTGAAACCGTAGTTTAGATTGATTCCTGCCGTCTTATCATTTGGTCTATAAAATGCATCAAAAATCATTTTTGCTGCTTCGCCTCTTGATATTATACTATCTGCAGCAAAAAAATCTTGGAAAAATCATACTAAAGAATGGCTTCATGCTGTATTGTTTTTTAGTTCAATTGCTTTTTGGAGAAGTTTTTTAGCTTCTGAAGTTTTAATTTTTTCATATGGTTTAATTTTTTCGCTTGTATAATTTGAAAGTAACCCTAATTCATCTGCACTATTAAGATATCCTATGACATTGGTTCTTTTACCAGCATCTGAAAATCTTGGTGTAAATTGATAACTTTCGAGATTGATGACATTTGGATATTTAAGCAATCTTGTCAAAGCCATAATCATTTCTATACGCACAATTTTTTTATCTGGTAAGAATGATGTGTGGCGTTTAAATTTATATCCATAAAAAATATCACAAGTAGTTAATCAAAGTATTTCTTTAGTATATTTGCGATTTAGTGTATATAAATCTCTATATGTCGTTGGATTTTTGGAATCATTTGGTCCTAGGCAATAATTTTCTAGTATGATCTCCAGCTTTTCTGATGGTGAAGTTTTATTTTCTTCGTGCTGAGTTCTATGTGTCAGTGTATTATTATTTATAGCAGTATCTTGGAATCACTCACAGCTGATGGTTGCTGAGAGAGATCTTTCTTTTTCATCTCAAAGTCTCATTTGAATTGCTATCGTGCTTGATCAATTTATTCCCAAGATCGGTAATGCACTGAACTGATAGAGACCGTTATTACTACTATATGGAATTGTTTGTCCATTGATTTTTCCATCAACTAGCAGCATATTTGCTGAATTTCAGATGAGAAGTTTAGTTGATGAAGATGCTCTTTGTCAAAAATTTTTAAGAGTAATGAGATAGGTAGCTATTCATGAAACTAAACTATTAACTTCAATTTTTTCTATACCACAATCTCCATAGTTTTCTGTTGCTCTTGGCGTGCCTTCAATTATCATATTTTTGCTTTGTGAGTTATTTCCTTGGTTCACATCAAGAGTACTTGAAGAAATTGTGGCGATCAATCAAGCTGTTGCTCCCATTGGTCCTTGAACTTTTGCTTTTAGAGAAAAAGAAAGTACTCCAGATACTCATAAATTTGGAAGAGTAAATGTTCTTGATGAACCACTATTTGCTGAAGAGTTGAGAGAGCTGGATTCAAAAACCAGATTTTGAAAATTTACTGTAATTGAAGTATTTTGTGTTGTGGCTGGTCAAAAATTTTGATAACTGATTTCATAGTCTATTAGCATTCCTGATTCTATAGAATTACTTGGCGAGGCAGTTATTTGAGGAATTGCTAGATCTGCATCAATTTGACCTATTTGACCATATTTTGAGTTAGTATTATTGGTTTTATAGTCTGGCACTGGAGGCTCGTAAGCTGCTGAATCTATTGTTCCTGAAATTCCTGCCAAGGAATTTGCTGCGATGCTCGAATTTATTATTCCTTTGAGAGTAAATGATTTTGTTTCTCATGGAGCAAGGTTACTTACTGTGATTTTACGACCACCGCCACTTATTGCTCATCAATCACTAACATTATTTCCAGAAACACTACTAAAAATCATATTCTGAAAACTGATATTTATGAATGTACTATTTGAAGTTATATCCGCTAAGCTGCTGTTTGAATAAGTGATCGTAAATGTCCCTGTTTGCCCCGCTGTCAAAGGAGATGGAGAGTACGAAATAGAATTAATTAGCAAGTCAGTCTTTGGAGGATATACTGTAATTGGTCTCAAAGAGTTACATTCGTCATTTGTTGTCACGGCATTATTTGGTCAGCTTAGTTTTACACTTACTTTATTTTCACCTTCTCTCAATTTTATCCTCAGAGGAAGGAGTACATCAGATGGATAAACAAAAGAACTAGGTAAATTGCTCGTTCTTTTAAATGTAATAACTGGATAATTATTGCTCACTATGGAAAAAGCATTTGTATAACCTGTAGCAATTCCCAGAAATTCTGTATTTTCCATAAAAGTTACCTGAATGAGAGATCCAGAACGCCCCACCATATCTGCATTATATCATAGATAGATAAGCATTTGCCCAACCTGTCCTGAATAAGGAGCTGGAGACTGTGGAAAATTATGAGTAATGGGATATTGACGCAAAGTACTACAAAAAATATCAGCATTTGAGGTTTGAAATGATCCTATATTTGAAGAATTTTCATTTGCTGCAAACGAAAAATACCTATCACCAGAAAATATATTTTTTACTAGTATTGCAGTGCCGATCATCACTATAGTAAGTGCCCCTCGCATTCTTTTTTTCATTGTGAGACTGAGAAAGATAAAACCTTATAAAAAGTATATCTCTCTGCAGTTTTTTGTCAAATTTATGAGAAATTTTTTTCATAAAAAAACCACCTTCTCTTGGGAGAAAATGGTTTTTTATTTTTATCATGATTTTACTGAGTAGCAAAGTCAAGAACAAAGAATACTAGTGAAATGAAGAACCAAGCAAGAGCTATAAACGCTAGACCAATACCAGCTTGTTTCAAGATTTTGAAACCTTCGTTGTATTTTCCATCATCACCTGCTGCTGTTACCATATTGAAACCTCCGTAAAGAAGAATAATAAGAGTAATAAGTGAGAGTATTCCTAGTACCCAGTTAACAAGATTTGTAATGACTGTAAGAAGTCATTCACCTTGTACTTGATCAGTACCAGCTACTCCAAGACCTTGTACTCTAGCTGTTCCAAATCCTTGATTGGGTTGGATTGAAGTTTGAGCACTTGTAACCGCAGTAGCAAAGAATGCTAAAGCCAATGCAATGAGAGAACCATTTAGTAATTTTTTCATCTTATTTTTGTATTATTTGATAAATAAATATCGTTGTAACACCGATAAGCTTTAGAAATCTTTATATTCATCGTTTCACTCGAATCTAAAGAATCTAAATGCAATCGGTATGCATCTCTCATCCATAAAAATCTTTTTTACAGATTTTTATGGTGGTTGAATGTATTATACTGAAAATAATCTCATTTTGCAAATTTTTGGTGACTTTTTTAAGGAACTTATTCAAAAACTCATAATTATTTGTTTTGAACTCCCTTTCCCTTCGACAGGCTCAGGGACCGGGCAATGACGAATCTTTTTTTATCCTGTAAGTCCTGGAATATTTGGCATAGCTCATCCTCCCATCATGTTAGCAAGGTTTGAAGGGTCAAATCCTAAGATATCTTTGGTCTTTTCTTGGGCTATTTCTTGGGCTTTTTGCTGACCTTTTTCAAAAGCTGTCTTGATAGCTGCTTCTAGCTGAGATTTTTTTTCTGGTGAAAGATAACTTTCATCCACAATCTGAACCTCTTTAAGTTTCATTTCTGCTGAAATGTCGATCATTACAATTGGGTTTTCTGAATTATCTTTTGCTCTTACAATTACATTTTTGAGAGCATCTTGTAGTTTTTTGTACTTATCATACATTTTCTTGAGTTCTCCAATCTGTCAAAACATCGAGAAATAGTTAAGTTATAAATTATCTTTGTTGAATATAGTCATTATTTTCTCCAATGCAATCTTTCTTTTTTAGTTTTTCTCTCGAAGGTTAGGAGTTCATTTGCTCTGCAATCATGGCATAGTCTTTTGCTATTTGAGCATCAGATTTCATAATTTTTTCAAAGTTTTTGATAGCATAAATAACGGTAGCGTGATTTTTTCATCAGAAGTAGTCTCCAATTTTTTCTAGTGTTCGAGAAAAATGTTTTTTGGCAATATACATCAACATTTGTCTAGCAAGAGAGTGTTCTTTTTTCCTGCTATCTCCTTTTATATCGCTCGTTGCAATGCTGTAATAGTCTCCTACCATTTCTATGACTGAGCCTAGATTTTTCTCGTTTCTCTTATTGAGATTACTTACTTGAAGAGTCTGGGAAATATCTGAAGCGGTTTTGTAGCCTAGTGTTTTGAGACCAGCATAGATATCTTTTTGTTCTAAATGTTTTCCCAGAAGTTTTTGCTGTGTAGCAAAAAGATTTAATGCTCCCTCCAATTCTCTGACATTGTCTTTGATGGACTGTGCTATAATTTCGAGATAGTCGTCTTCTAATGGATTATCATTGAGTTTGATTTTTTCCTTGAGAATAGCGAATCTCGTTTCGTAGTCAGGATTTTTGATGTCACAGACAAGACCATTTCCAAAACGGCTTTTCAGACGAGCTTCGATGTTATTGAGCTCCTTCGGAGGACGATCTGAAGTCATGACGACCTGTTTTTTCTTTGAGACAAAATCATTGAAAATATTGTGAAAAATTTCTTGAGTTTTTTCTTTATCAGCAAGAAACTGAATATCATCTATCATCAGTACATCAACTCCATCAAATTTATGAAGAAGTTCATTTAATTTTTTTCTTCTAATTCCTGAAACAATTTCGTCGATAAGTTTGCTGGCTGGCATGTAAGTGATCACTTTTTCTTTCTGATTTTCCATAATGGTATTGCCGATGGATTGCATCAGATGTGTTTTTCAAAGTCCTACGTTTCCGTAGAGAAAAAGTGGATTGTGGATTTCTCCAGGTTTTTCCGCTACGGCTTTTGCTGCTGAAAATGCTAAATTATTGCTATCCCCTACTACAAACGAATTGAATGAATATTTTCTCTCAAACATAATTCCAAAAAAATCAGAAAGCGTTTTTTTTGTTTTAGTGTCAAACTCCTGAGTTATTTTTTGAGTCTGTTCAAGATCTTTAGTCGGAATATCAAGGAGTTTGGTAAGATTGGCTTGGAGGGGATGCTTTCCTGATTGAAATGGTGGGAAAACTATGAGTTTTGGCTTAAAATGAGTATTATATATTTGCTGAATAGCTGCTTGCATTGATTTTCCAAAAAATTTTTTAACCTGCAAAAGTACAAACTCATTTGGCAATCAGATATAAATGACTTGCTCTTTGTCATCAATAGATAAACATCAGCACTTTGCCAAAAAAGAGACGATCTTTTTCGAGTCGTCATGGTGAGAGATATTTGTGACAATTTTTTCCCAAAGAGAAACAAGAAATGAAATTTTTTCTTGATCGTACTCTTGGACGACATCAATAAGCATTGAACGCTGTGTCTTCACCAGAGATAAAATTTTATATTATTTTCGTTTTTGTGTGAGAAAATTTTAGATATCTCGGCTGAGAGGTTTCATTTTTTTTACGCTTTTTGAAGTTGTTGTTTTAACGACCTGTTTTATTTTTGAATCAGCTGCTTCTTTGCGAAGAGAAACTTTTTGAGAGGATGGAGTGAAAGTTTTTTCTAAAGCTCCAGTATTTTGAGCTGTTATCTTTTTTCGATCTTCAAATGAAAGATAAACTCACTGTGGTTTGCTACCATTCATAATCATTTTAAAGTCATTTGGATTTTTAATGATTTCTTTTTGGAGATCTTCAACTCCTAGAAAATGTTCTTGATCGATAAGAGAAGCTAAAGAAATAACTTGATTTGCGTTCATTTTTTGTTGTAGAGATAAAACAGATATTGGGGTGATCATACTGAATTGATTAAAAGATTCAATCACTCTTGTTTCACTTTGTCTTTACAGTTTACTAATTTAGGTATTTTTTTAAAAAATTATTCTGGTTATTGTTGAAAAATATTTTTATCTGTTAATATCTTCGCTTGTTTTGTCCTCGCCGGACCGGCAGTACTTTTTTCTGCCGGGAAAATCCCGTTACGATTCAATCTAAAAATCTTCACGGGATCACAAACAATTTGAAAGTGAAAAAACTCAAAAACCCCTCTCCACCGCAAAATCTCGTCTTTACTCTCCTCCTTACTCCTTGACATACTCACTATGTTTTTTCTTAGTTCTACCGACTCGCCATCAAAGGATCGTCTCGTTCTTTTTCTTCTACCACGAGGTTGGACCTCAGACCCCGCAGTACTGCGGGGCGTTGGCGAGGATACTAGATTCAGCGAAGCTTTAGAAGCTTATTTTTTCAGTGAAATTAGTTTTTGTAAATTATATGAAAACCAGAAAAAAATTTTTATACTTTTTATTAGTAATTTTCGAGGGCTTTTATTCTATCTTCGATGAGAGGATGAGTAGAAAGGAGAGATGTGAAGAATTTTTTTGGTCAAGAGAGATGGTGAGCGAAAGGTGTTTGGATACACATCGCTGCTACGGTTTGTTTTTCAATACTTTCGATGACTGGATCGGCTGAGATTTTCTCGAGAGCTGAGATCATTGCTAGTTTATCTTTTGTGAGTTGAACAGAGCCAGCATCAGCTAAATATTCTCTTTTTCTGGAGATAGCGAGCTGAATAAGTGGATAAAATACATAGCCCAAAACGAGTAAAACTAACCCAAGAATAATCAGATAACCACGGCCACTGTCTTTATTATCTGAAGATCTGGAGTTGAGACCGATCCTGAGCAGAATTTCTCCAAGCGTGCCTATGATTCCAATGAAAACTACTACGATGATCATCAGAAGGGAGTCTTTATTGATAATATGAGTCAGTTCGTGTCCAGCTACTGCTTCAATCTCTGTTCTATTGAGCTTGTTTATAATCCCACGAGAAAAAACTATCCAAGCATGCTTGATATCTCGACCCACTGCAAAGGCATTGAGACTGTCGTCTTCGATGATTCCAATTTTTGGAGTAGGGAGACCACGAGAAATACATAGATTTTCTACAATGTTGTATATTTCTGGTTCATCTTTTCTGGTAACGGGCTTAGCTCCTGAAAATGAAAAAATCATCTGTCTATGAAAGAAAAAACTTATCAGTCACCAGATAATTATTATTGGACCTAAAAAAACGAATACTGATGAAACTTCCATAAATATTTCATTTCCTATATTTGCAGAAGAATAACCTTCATAAAAAGCCAATGCTAAAAATATGAGGTAGATAATTCCAAATAAAAATACTGGGAAAAGCAGTACAAGAAAAAATGATTTTCGTCTATTGGATCGAATTGCTGATTGAAGTCACATGCTTTTTTGAGCTATTAACTAAACTAGAAGTGTACTTGAGGAACTTTTTTTTCTGCTTCATCTGTCACTTCAAAATAACCGCGTTCTTTTTGGAATCCATACATCCCAGCTAAAATATTATTTGGGAAAACTTCCAAAGCTACATTGTATTCTTTGATCGCTGAGTTGAAAAATCTTCTTACTGCTGCAATTTTATTTTCTATATCAGCAAGTTCAGTTTGGAGCTGTAAAAAATTCTGATTTGCTTTTAGGTCTGGATAGTTTTCTGAAACTGCAAAAAGCGATTTTAAAGCTCCAGTAAGCATGCTGTCTGCTTCGATCTTGTCGTTTGTTGACTGAGCTGACATAAAACTTGTTCTGGCTGAAGTCAGCTTTTCGAGAGTATCTTTTTCGTGACTAGCGTAGCCTTTTACTGTGTTGACGAGATTTTCAATCAGATCAAATCTCATTTTCATCTGAACATCAATGTCTGCAAAAGCATTTTCTACATTGTGTTTGAGTCAAACGAGTCTGTTGTAGATGGAGATCAAAAACAAGATTACAACTGCTACGACAATAAGTATTCCGATAAACATTTTTTCAGCTATAAGAAAATAAATTTTTTTTACGATAGTCTTTTTTTTTCTCTTTTCAATAAAAAATTTTTTCTGGTTACTGCTGAAATAAATGTAGACGCAATAAATTGCATCTCTATAGAAAATTATTTTTTCAAAAAGAAAAATTCCACCTGTTTCAGGTGGAATTTATTTATTGGGTATTGATCCATTTTTGAATTTCTGGATCTACGATGGTGACATCCCAAAACTGGTTTACAGCCATATCGAACTCAAAGATATATTGAGCTCTGTTCTGTGGATTAGCTTTTACTTTGGACTGGTAGCTTTTCAAACTACTCAGGTAATTTGCTTTTATACCAGCAAAGACGCCGTCTCTGTCTAGTAAATTCGGCTCAGTATAGGCACCTCTGGATTCTTCGTTTTCCCAACGAGAGATTTCGGAAGCGTTTATACTCTGAATTTCATAGTCTAGAGTCTGTTTGAAGGTATATTCCAAGTCAGCTCTAGGCTGACTGTTTGACATATAGCCTCTTTTGAATACCTCAAATTGCTGGTTATATGCCTCAATCAGTGGAGACAAGATGTCTCGAGGCTCCGGAGTTGCTTCTTCCTTTTTTTTGCATCCTGAAGTGAGGATGGTAACCACTGCTATCATAAGCAGTAAACATACTTTTTTCATATTTTTTTTGTTTTTGTGGCAGGAAGATAATTTTTATTTTAATTTTGTCAATAGATATTTTTGGGATTTTTTGAGTGAGATGGGTGGTTTTTTGAGGTTGACTTGATTTTTTTTCTCTTTTCCTGATCTGGGAGGAGATCTTTTTTATATTTTTCTCTTTTTTCACCATGTTTAAAGGAAAAGTTGTTATTTACAAAAATATTAACGGGAAAGAACAGCACATTTCTAAAGAATTTGATAATCCTCAGGACTATGAGTATTTTATCAAAAATTCTCCAGTAAAAGAAATTCAACATCTTGAACAATCTATTAAATTTCCTCAGCGAAATGAATTTACTGACTATATGGAAAATTTATTTGATAGTAAGTTTGTGAGCCATCTTAGTGATGCTTTTGGGAAAATTAGCTCTCAAGCTGAAAAAGCTACTCCTATGCTCGTAAAAGCTTCAACTCCTACTAAAAAGCAAGCTACTCCAGCTAAAAAAACTGCCCCTGTAGCTAAGAAACCTATAGCTAAGAAAATAGTTTCAAAAGCTTCTCCTAAAAAACCGGTTAAAGTAGTCGCTAAAAAAGCTCCAGCCAAGAAAGTAGCCCCAAAGATGATTGCTAAAAAAGCGCCTGTTAAGAAGGTAATGGCTAAAAAAGTGGTAGCTAAAAAACCTGTCGCTAAGAAGAAAAAATAGTTTCTCATTTACAAAAAACCTCTGAGAGAGATCTTGGTGGTTTTTTTAGTTTGAATTGAAGAAACCAATCAGTATAATGACTAGGATTCAATTGTTTAGCTCCCCATTCATTTACAATGACACAACTTCCAAATCAAGAAAATTATGACGCTTCGCAGATTGAGGTTCTTGAGTGACTTGAACCTGTCAGAAAAAGACCTTGAATGTATATTGGTTCTACTGATATTAGAGGACTACACCACTGTGTAGCTGAAATTGTTGATAACTCTGTCGATGAAGCGATGGCTTGATTTTGTAAAAATATCACCGTCATTATTCATTCTGACTGAAAGGTTACTTGTTTTGATGATGGAAGATGAATACCTGTCGACAAACATCAAAAAACTGGGAAATCTGCTCTGGAAACAGTTTTTACTGTACTTCATGCAGGATGAAAATTTGAAAAAAGTGCCTATAAAATTTCTGGTGGACTTCATGGAGTAGGTGCTTCTGTGGTCAATGCACTTTCTGAAGAACTTACTGCTACTGTTCACAAAAATGGTAAAATTTACCAACAAGTTTTTCATAGATGAGTCCCTCAATGAGATATAGAAATAGTTTGAGAAACTGATGTCAGTGGAACGACTGTTTCTTTTAAACCAGATAAGGAAATTTTTGAAACGACAAAGTTCGTCTACTCTACTCTTTCTACAAGACTGAAACATTCTGCTTATTTGACTCCATGAGTAACTTTTTCGATTGTCGATGAAGCTAGTGACCAAAAAGAAAGATTTTACTATGAAGGTGGAATTAAAACTTGGCTTTGAAATCTGGTTGGCGAGCAAAAAGCTATCTCTCCTCTCGCTTATGTTAACCAAGAAGGGAAAGACTGTCGAGCAGAAATTGCATTTCAGTATGTAGATTCTCCAAATGATAGTTCTCTTTCATTTGTTAATAATATTTCGACAACTGACTGAGGAACTCATGTCAATGGATTCAAAACTGCTCTTCTCACTGTAATCAATGAATTTGCAAAAGCTAAAGGCCAGCTTGATAATAAAATTGGTGAATTTCAGCCGTCTGATGTTGCTGATGGTCTTTATGCTATCGTGACAGTCAAAATTCCTGAGCCACAGTTTGAATGACAGACTAAAGGAAGACTAGGAAACAGCTATGTAAAAAAAGAAGTCGAAGAGATTATGAGTACTTATCTCAAAGATTTTTTCTCTCAAAATGAGTCTGTTTTTATGGCTATCTTAGAAAAAGTTAATCTCAGTGCTAGAGCTAGAATGGCTGCTAAGCTTGCTAAAGAAACAATCTTGAGAAAAAATGTTTTTGCTGGTGGAGTGTTACCTGGAAAGCTGGCTGACTGCTCAAACAAGGGTAAAGAAGGTACAGAGCTTTTTATTGTAGAGGGAAACAGTGCGGGCGGATCTGCAAAACAAGGTCGTAATAGTGCTTTTCAAGCGATTCTACCACTCAAAGGTAAAATTCTGAATACTGAGCAGGCTATGATCAATAAAATCCTCTTAAATGAAGAAGTAAAATCTCTCATCACTGCTATTTGAGCCGGTCTTAAAGAGTGATATGATATGGAAAAACTTCGCTACGATAAAATAGTTATTATGACCGATGCCGATGTTGATGGAGCTCATATTAGAACATTACTTTTGACTTTTTTCTTTAGATATATGAGACCTTTGATCGAAAACTGAAATCTTTTCATCGCAGTACCACCGATCTACAAACTCAAACAGTGAAAAAAAGAGCAATATGTTTACCCTCCTATTGAAAGTCTCGAACATGCTATCCAAAGTAACTGATTTGAACTAGGAAAAACTGAAGTTCAGAGATATAAAGGTCTTGGAGAAATGAATCCTGAACAACTTCGAGAGACAACTATGGATCCAGTGAATCGTAAAATGCTTCAGGTAACTGTCGAAGATGCTGAAGATGCTGATAAACTTTTCAGAATCTTGATGGGAGAGGATGTTATGTCTAGAAAACATTTTATCCTGACTCATGCAAAGAGTGTAAAAGATCTGGATATTTAGTATTTTTGCTCTGACAAATCTCTGTCTGGAAAGATGGAGATTTTTTTACTTGTAAAAAAAACTGGCTTTCACCAGCTTTTATATTGTAGAATATAAATTTTTTTACAGTTATTTTACGAGAGGTCTGACAACATATTTATAATGAGAGTCGTCTTTATCTGTGAAAATGATTGGTTTATCGCTAGCAACGATTCCCATTACTAGTTCCGAACTTCCAATACTTCTGATAAAGTCTGAAACATATCTACCATTGAGACCAAAAGCTACTTCTTGTCCCTCAAAAACTGATGAAATCTCAGTCTTCGCGTCTCCTTTATCTGTGTCTCCAGAAGTGACGAAAAGTTTGTCTTGTTGCCCCTGAAGAGCTATGTAGTTGTTGATGTCTTTCGTCAGAATAGAAATTTTTTTGATAGATTTGTCGAGTTGATCTTTATCGACAATTATTTTTGTATTGTGCTGAGTTGGCATGATATTTTCATTGTCGTATTCTGGAAAATTTCCTTGAATAAGAAGTGATGTAGCCATTATTCTCATATTTTCAACATTGAATACAAAAGAAACAAGATTTTCAGACATTGTTATTTCCATTGATTCTGCTTTGTGACTGATGGCATAGTCTGCAAGTTTTTTAATTTCGTTGATATTGGTCTTTGGGATGATGAGACTCATTTCTGGACTTGAACCTTCGTAAGGAATCTTATACTCAGCTAATCTAAAGGAGTCTGTTCCTACGAAAATAAGATTATTTGTCTTGCTATCTTTTTTTATCTTGATAAGTACTCCTGTCAAAACTGGTGAGAAATTTTTTTCTGTGACAGCGTATTCTACTTTTTCTACTCACTGAGAAAAAAGTTTTGATTCAAGGCTGAGAGAATGGACTTTTACAACTTCTGGAAGAGCTACATATTCGTTAGCTGAAATTCCTTTAATTTTGAAAGAATCGCTTGGAGATTTGATAGACATAGTTTCTTTGGCTGAATCTATGTTTAATTCTACTTCTTTTTCGTCGATACTTTTAATGATGTCTGTAAAAGTTCTAGCATTTACTGTAATAGCTCCTTCGTTACTCACTTTACCTGGTATTTCAATCTCAACAAATTTCTCCATATCTGTAGCTCTGAAAATCAAGGAATCCATAGTCCCTTTGATGTAGATATTTTCCAAAATCTGAAGCGTAGAGTGCTTGGAGACAAATCTTGATACTAAATCTAAAATATCATTGAGCTGAGCGACTTGTAATGTGACTTTCATTGTTTCAGTATCAAGGTATAAAGCTTTTTCTATTTTATAGTAAAGATAGGGCTAAAATCAATAAAAATTTATTATTCTGCTTTTTTATGAAAAAAGTCTCGTAGATTACGAGACTTTTATTTTTTGCATCATCTTAACTATTGGGTCTGGAACCTCGCCCCAAGATTTGATTAAAGTCGTAGCGATTCACTACAGGATCTGGAACAGGATGAGTTTTACCAGTAGAAATATCCAGAATATATCTTTTCCCATCTTCAAGCATGATGATAAATTCATCAGTACCTATTGGGCTACCTTCTATGGCTTTAAATGGGCCATAATAAATTCCCATTACAGCGAGAATGTATCTCTGGTGTAGTTCTCCATATCTTTTCTCTTCATTCCAATCCAGGAAGGTTTTTCCTTCAGTAGATGGTTCATATTTATAAACCATCGAGTTCTTTTTTTGGTACTCGTTATTACTAAATACCAATTTTTCCTCAGCATTTTTCAGAATACTGATCTCTTTTTCTTTTAAATTTTTCATTTTTTTTGTATTGGGGCCAGCTTATAATCATATATCATTTTTTGTCAAGTCTTTTATCATTTGTTGTTCTATTCACAACTCAATAGCTTATTTTCTGTTTCTTTTCATTGAATATGAGGAAAATAATAATATAAGGATTGGAATTATTTTTTATCTTTCATTTTTTCTATGAGAACACTTATCTTAATGGTTGTTTCTTTTGTTCTTTGATATGTAGTCGCAACTTTTTATAACATTTGATCTTTAGCTCTTTTGAGTGATGGTGCTATTGATCAAGTAGTCAATAACTATTCTGAAGCGATTAGTGCTTCGCTTTCTGGAGCTATGATGTCTGGAAGCCAAGAACTAAGAGAAACAGCTAAAGAGTCTGTAGAAGAATTTAAGCAATCTCTTTATGATCGCATCAATGAAAAAAAAGCTGAGCTCAAAGAAGAAGCTAAACAAACTATATCAGAGAAACTAAAGAGTCGAGTTGATGAGCTTTTGGGAAGCAGTATGTAATTTGAGTTAGAACCAGAATAACCCCGATCGACTCTATTGATATGTCTTACCGGGATCACAAACATTTTGAAAGTGATTTTTTTAGATTTTTTGGTAGATTTTAGTATGAATGCACTCCTTTTCCTTTCTTTACTTATTGCTGGTCTTGCTTTTCTTCTTTGGTATTTCTGGACTCAAAAAGACTCTTTGGTCGAATGAGATTCACCACTTGACCAAAAAAAACTTTTGGGAGCTATGAAGAAATCTTCTCTTGATACTAGTTTTTTTCAAGCTGGACTGGCTGGTATTGATATTATTGAACCAGAATTTGTAAAAATTAAAAAAGAAATTCAGAAAAAAATTGTTTGAATGGAAGATTTTTTGCATACAATTATGGTCAGTTTACTTTCGGGAGGTCATCTTCTGGTAGAATGAGCTCCTGGATTAGCAAAAACTAAGACTATCCAAACTATTTCAGATATTGTTGCTATGGATTTTAAAAGGATTCAGTTTACTCCTGATATGCTTCCAGCTGATATTATTGGTGTCGAAGTTTTCAACTCAAAAATTAAAGATTTTGAGATTAAACTTTGACCAATTGTCGGAAATATTATCTTGGCTGATGAGATCAATAGGACTACACCAAAAGTTCAATCTGCTTTACTTGAATCAATGCAAGAAAAGCAAATTACGATAGGCGGTAGTACTTATCTCCTTCCTGATCCGTTTTTTGTGCTAGCGACTCAAAATCCTCTCGAACAAGAAGGTACTTTCCCTCTTCCAGAGGCTCAACTTGATAGATTTATGTTTAAGGTGCTGGTCGACTACCCTACTGTAGCTGATGAACAAAAAATTATTTCACTGATGGAACAAGATAGTACTGTTAGTGTAAAAAAAATGATTTCTCCAGCTACTTTTTCTCAGCTCAGACGCGAATCTCAAAGCGTCATCGTGGCTGATAGTCTCAAAGACTATATTGCTAGACTGGTTACAGCGACGAGAGAAACGAACTCTTATCTTCTTTACTGAGCATCTCCTAGAGCATCTCTTAGTTTACTTTTTGGAGCAAAAAGCTTAGCTTATCTTCAAGGTAGAGAGTTTGCAACTCACGAAGATGTCCAGCGTATAGCTCTTTCAGTTATGAGACATAGAGTAGGTCTCAGTTATGAAGCTCAGGCCGAAGGTATCTCTGTTGATCATGTTCTTTTGAATATTTTTAGTGGTGTAACTCTTGAATAATTATGCTTCATTATTTTTTTGGAACAGTACAAGCCCACTGACAAAAAACGTATCTTATGAATAATCTTTTTGGTATTGAAGCTCATTATAAAGGAATTCAGAAGCAATCACATTTTTTTCTCTTTCCTTATTTTGATGAAAATAATTCTACTACCATTTATTTTGCATTTGATTCAGCAACGCAGAAAGATATTTTTACCGATCTTTTGAAGATTTCTGGCATTGGTCCAAAAACTGCTTATCATATAGCTTGGAGCGATCAAAAGGAACTTTCAAGAGCAATTGATGAGTTTGATGTTAAATATCTTCAATCTATTCCTGGTATCGGACCCAAAACTGCTAAAAGAATGCTTGTTGAACTTAAAAATTCTTTTTCTGGTAAAGATCTCGAAAAACTTGATATAGATGCTAAACTCCTTAAAGATATTACTAAGTCTATGAAACAACTTGGCTATGAAGCAAATGCTGTCAAAGATGGTCTTAAAAAAATTCCTTTCAAACTTTCTCGTGACAATCTAGCTGAAATCCTCAAATGGCTTATGAAAAATATTTAATACCGATAATCTTTAGAAATCTTTATATCCTTCGCTTCGCTTGAATCTAAAGAATCTAAAATCATCGGTATTTCTCTCATCCATAAAAATCTTTTTAAGGTGGTCTAGTTTAATTTCTACTCTGGATAGACATGTTTACTTTTGGCATTCTTTGACTTAACGCAAGAAACCTCAATTATATAAAAAAATTTAACCCAAAAAAAACAATTCGTTTGGCTGATAATAAAGCTAGAACGAAAGATTTTTTGTCTGCTAGAGATATTCCTGTTCCAAAAACTTTTGGCAGAATAATGAATCATCATGACTTGATGAACTATGATTTTTCGGAACTTGAACAAGAAGAATTTGTCATTAAACCAAATAAAGGCAGCAAAGGAAGATGAATTTCTATTGTCAGTTTTCGTAAAAATTCTCATGATACTATAAGCCCAAAAAGTTTCTGATTTTTTGATAAACTGCTCTACTGATCGTACTCATTTTTTGATCATACTTATACGATTTGAGGAGTTGACTATGACGATCTTAGTTTCAAAAAAAAACTCATTGCTATCCTTGATGGAGCTTATTCTTTGGGAGTCTGATCCGATACGATTTTAATTGAAGAGAAACTTATTCCATGAGAATGATTTGAAAAGTTTTGTAGTTATGGTTTGGCTGATATGAGAATTATTGTTTTTAATCTCGTTCCTATCGCTGCCATGGTAAGAGTTCCTACCATACATTCTGGTGGAAAAGCTAATCTTGCTCAGTGAGGAATTGGTTTAGGAATAGAGATTTGATCTGGAAAAATTACTTCTATGCAGCTGGATTGAGTTTTATACGATGAAAATTTCCCTGAAGAACATAAGCACTATCGTAATAAAAAAATTCCTTTTTGGGATGAAATTCTTTTACATTCATCCAGAATACAATTTTTTACTAATATGGGTTATCTAGCTTTAGACTGGGTTATTACAGAGAAATGACCAAAACTTTTGGAAGTGAATGCGAGAGCATGATTGGAAATTCAAAAAATTTCTCTGACTCCACTCGAAAATGTCTTGGCTAAAATTAGTGATTTATCAATTCAGACGCCAGAAAAGTGAGTGAGTATTTGAAAAAGTCTCTTTCACTGATCTCATCAAAATATTTCTGAACAAGCTAAAACTATTTTTCTTTCTCAAAAAGGGACACTCGTTTCTCAGAAAGATGGGATAAAAAAAGAACAACCTGTTATTATTCGTCTTAATCTCACGAAAAGAAAAAATTATGTCTCTAGTAAAGTGATGCAGTGAAAAGTGCCTGAAAATTTTTCTTATACTTTAGTTTTACCTGATAGTGAGGCAAAGATTAAAGACCTTCAGCTTGCTGTTGACCCTTCTTTAAAGAAAAATACTATTATTTTAGGCCAAAGATCTCTTAGTTCTTTTGTCATTAAACCAGAACATAAATTTTATTATGCATCTGAGTTTTTGACTGAAGATGCTATTATCTCTGATGAATTGAGTGATTTACAGTCATTGGATCAGATTTTAGGATCGTATAATAAATATATCAATCTCGGTAGAATCTTGAGACCACTCAACCTTCTCGATGAGTTTGATACTTTTATCACTAAGCACTGAAACTATAATCCTCAGTTTTCTTATAAGTTTCCAGAAATTGACTTTTTAGATAAATTAACTTTTCAGCATGAGGACTTATTCAAGAAATTTTTTGAAATTAAGAAACTAAAAAGCCGTTTTGCTACTCTTTTCCGTGAAAAAATTCTTTACAATATCGAAAAAATAAAACTTATTAGGGCTTATGTACTTCAAGATTTTGATGCCATTGCTCACTATAATACTTTTTTCTTTCATCCGTTTAATGAGCAGGTTTTACATTTATGCCGTGAAAAATGTGATACTTTGCCTTTACTTGAGCGCAAAAAACTCGGTAAACAGCTTCACCTTGAAGATATCAAGAAGATTATTTCAACTCATCTTACTAAAAACCATCTCACTGGTGTGAAAATTAAAGTGGTTTCATCTAGGTCCAGTAGAATATCAGTTTGATTTTGAAGACAAGCTACGATAAAGCTTCTTGCTCATTTAAGACTGAGAGAAAAAGAACTTAATGCACTTATTGCTCATGAAATAGACTGTCATCTCATGAGATACCAAAAAGGACAAAGACTTGGCCGAAATATTCTAAAAACTGGGACAGCACACTATATTTTTGATGAAGAGGGATTGGCTATCTTTCAAGCGAATAAAATCTATCAAACTGCAATTCCTGGCTATGAAAATTCCAATATATATAAACATCATATTCAGCTATTTTCAGCTCAACAGACCAATTTTTCTGGTATGGTTGAGAATCTTCTTGACAACCAAACTCATACAACCTCTCTTAAACTAAAAAACACCTTTAAATCTATTTTTAGACTAAAAAGGTGAATCATTGATACTTGAGTTATTCATTCTGGTTCTGTTTTTATGAAAGACAAAGTATACCTTGATGGTTATCTTAAAATAAAAAAATGGGTAGACCAAGGTGGTGATATAGATGATCTCATGCTCTGAAAAATAAAAATTGAAGATTTTCCTTACCTCTAAAAAAAATAGTGGACTACTCTCTCCACTATTTTTTTCTATGAGCTATTATTACGCAGTAAGTTTTTTGTAGTTAAGATGATAGATTTTCTGAACTAGCAACATCTTCTACAGTCAGTCATTTTGTTACTGATTTCAACCACTTAAACGAGACTCCAAATAGAATTCCATTTAATGCTATGGCTGCTGCTATGAATGAAAGTTTTTCATAGTAAGGGATAGCAAATAGTGTATTGATTATATAGTTTCATCCAAAGGCAAACATAATTGATAGTCCAAGCAGATATAAAATTTTTTGAGATGAAATTTGCGGTAACAGTTTGTGTTTTCGTGCTACAAAAAGCGAGCCCATCACGAATAATATTTCTAGAAGAAGCTGTGTAATAATTCAACCAACAATATTATAGTGCTGGATTAAATAGAAACCTATAGAAGTACCTATTGTTACACCAACGAGATTGATCGACCAAAGTTTATTTTGCAAATCTGCTGATACAAAAATATAATTGAAAATCTGCTTAATAAAACTAAGAATCAACACTATTCCTAAAAATGGAAGAATAAAGTCTGCTCCATAAGTTCAGATATAACCAGTCATATAACTTTCTCCTGCTATTTGAAAAATAATATTCTGATTAAATATGAAAAAATTTATAGCTGCACAAATAGCAATCCAGACTATAAGAAGCATGAGATTACCATAGCTTTTCATCTTTTGAGCGTGAGAATAGTTCGTCACTTTTTGCATGATACTATTTCAAAGTGCTGATGGAATAATCAATAAAATTTCTATGAGAGAAAGTGCAATTCATCGTAATCATACATACTTATAATTGAGAAGAGTTGGAAAAAAGATTGAGAGAATAATCAAAACAATCAAAGTATGAAAACTACTTAAATAGTAAGCAAATCAATATTTTCGGTTTGAGCTCATTTGCTTTCGCGTAAACGATCGATCCAAAATCCATTTAAATGGAATATATTTTTTCCCTCTAAACCAAACAAATAAAAGCTGAGTAAGACCGCTTGCTACAACAGAAAAAACCATGACTGTAAAAATAGGCAATGGCACGATTCCTCAAGCAAAACTCATTTTAGGATAAAGCAAAACAGTCACTCATAAAATAGCAATCTGAACGATTCTTGCAAGAACGAGAGAGATACTCACCTGCTCCATTTTCCAGAAAAGCTGTAAAGGAAGCTGTACTATACCAGCAGCCATAAAACTTCCTGAAAAAATAACTCAGCCAAGCAATCACCAAAAAATATAAGGATTGTAAAAATATGAGGGAATCAGATATGCTATAGCTAAAGCCACTGAATAAACTATCCCGATCATTACTAATCTGCTCGTAACAAATTTAGAATAATAAGTTGTTAATTCTGAATTTGCTTTCTTAAGTTCTTGTTTGGTTTTTTCTTCTTGTTTTGACTTTATTTGTCAAAGTTTTTTTAAAGCCAAAACATAAAGACCGAAATCTGCAAGAGCCGACCAAATTGCAAAATACTTGAGAATAGTAGTATAATCTCAGTATCTTAAAGGACCAAGATAAGGAGTCATTAACATCACTACCACAAATCAACCTCAAGCACTTAGTACTCTTCCAATAATCTGTCGAAGAGCATCTTTTACTACCAGTTTATACGACATAGAGAAAAAAAATAACTAAATGAGTCCTCTACCGATAAGCTTTAGAAATTTTTATGGTGGTCGAGTATGTCTTCATCGTCTGACTCGAATCTAAAATTTCTAAAAGCTATCAGTATCACTCTCACATCCATTCAAAATTTAATGGTGGTCGAGTATAGAAATTTTATTTCATTACTTTTTAAATGAAGTTTTCTTCTTTATAGATTTATTTTTCTTTTGGGCTATTTTTACTGATTTTTTTTCTTTTGTTACATGAATAGCATCCGCTTCAATAATCACTATTTTTTTCTCATCTTGAACATTTTTTAACATTTTTATAGCTTCAGATGGTGTTTTCATCAGATTCTCAAATTCTGATTTTGTAAGATATTCTTTTTCAATCAGTATAGAAGCCATGGTTTCAACCAGAGATTTATTTTTTTGAAGAATAGATTTTGATTTTTTATAGGCATCAGCTAGGAGCTCTTTTACTTTTGTATCTATTTTTTCTGCTGTCTTTTCACTGAAAGGTTTATTGAAAGAATCTTGCCCTTCAGTGTATGAAGCTAATCAAAGTTCATCGTCCATACCGTATTTGGTGATCATATCGGTAGCGATCTTGGTAGCTCTTTCAAAGTCATTGGAAGCTCAGGTCGTGATATGTTCCTTACCAAAGAAAACTTCTTCCGCAGCTCTTCAGCCCAATAGAGTCACTAGCTCATCGAGAAATTTTGCTTTTGAAATCAAAAACTTATCTTCTTGAGGTAACATCCAAGTCACTCCTAACGCCATTCATCTCGAAACGATCGAAATTTTCTCTACTGGATCCGCGTGTTCAAGATTGAATGCAGTGACTGCATGACCAAGTTCGTGATAGGTAACTATTTTTTTCTCGATATCTTGCAGAGATTTAATTTTTTTCTCTGGTCACATAACAATTTTTTCTAAAGCATACTCAAAATCGTGGCCTTCTATAATTTGTCTATGATCTTTCGCAATTCTGAGTGATGCTTCATTGACCAAAGTTTCAATATCTGCACCTACAAATCCTGAAGTCCTTCTGGCCAATGAGTTAAGATCTACTGTATCTGATACTTTTTTATCTTTGAGGTAGTAGTCTATAATTTCTATTCTCTCATGAAGAGTCGGTCTGTTGACCATTACTTTCCTGTCAAATCTTCCTGTTCTCAAAAGTGCTGGATCGAGAGTATCAGGACGATTTGTAGCTGCTATGACAATAATTTTGGTATCTGTATCAAAGCCATCCATCTCAGTCAAGATCTGATTGAGTGTTTGTTCTTGTTCTTGGTGTCACCCAGTATATCAGCTTCCTCTTTTTTTACCGATAGCATCGATCTCATCAATAAAAATAATTGAGGGAGAGGCTTGTTTTGCTTTTGTGAAAAGTTCTCTTACCTTGGCAGCTCACATACCGACAAGCATTTCCATAAATTCTGATCACGATGCTGAAAAAAATGGGACATTTGCTTCTCCTGCTACTGCTCTCGCCAAGAGAGTTTTACCAGAACCTGGTTGACCAAATAATAATACTCACTTTGGTGGTCTTGCTCAGACTTTTTGATATTTTTGAGGATTTTTGAGATAATCTACAATTTCTGAAAGTTCTTGTTTTACTTCTTCCATACCAGCGATATCTGAGAACCTTGTTTTCATTTCTGATTTGGTCTTTAGCTTTCCAGCAGATATTGAAAACGGCATTCCTCCATTTTTTGGTCCAAAATATCTCATCACCAAAAAGAGTAGTAAGACAAAAAAGAGCAGAGGTAAAATTTGTTCTGTAAAAAATGACCCAATAAATGATGATTCATTAAATAGTATTTCAATGGTAGTCGAACCTGTTAGTGAAATTCCAAGTTCTGCTAAAGAACTATCGGCAGGTTTATTAGCTGTAGTGATACGATATTTCTGTTCAATAAGTGGTTTTTTGAGGAACTGAGAGTACTGACTTACAGACTGAGAAATTTGTTGGTATCACTCAAAGTGAGTATTGTCTATCAGTTTGATTTTTTGAAAAGCTCCCTTTTGATAAAGATCTAGAAAATCATTGAGAGTGGTTTCTTTCGTTTCTTCTATTTTGGTAACGATATTTTTACCGTCTGGCGTCACTTGGAGCTCCATAGTATTGAGCTGCGTCAGACCAGCTATCACGATAACCATAAATCACAAAAAGAATAGCAATCATTTTCTCATTTGTATTTTTCTTTTTTAGTGTAATGTAAAAACTTCAACTTTTTCTATTGTTTATGTATAGTCAACAGCAAGTTGATTGCAAAAGAAATTCTCAAAAACTTTTATTCTGACTACTGCTAAAAAAATTCCTTATTATAAAAACCCTAGCCACATAATGGCTAGAGATTCTTGGTCACTTGCAAATCTCACAATTAGGAGACAAGCTTTTTAAGGCTCCGTAATTAGTAATTTTTTTATTCCATCTCAGATCTAGTTCTCGTAGATTGCTTAAACCAGATAATGAACTGATATCACTAATCTGATTAACACTAAGATATAACACTTGCAAACTACTTAAACCAGACAATGAACTAATGTCATTAATCTCATTTCTACTAAGACTGACTGTTTTTAGATTAATTAAGTTAGCTAATAAGCTAATGTCACTAATCTGATTGGTATGAAGATAGAGTTCTTTTAGATTAGTTAAGTTAGCCAATGTACTAATATTAACAATCTTATTACTACTAACACTTACTACTTTTAGATTAGTCAAGTTAGCTAATGAACTAATGTCATTAATCTGATTCTTATCAAGACAGAGTTCTTTTAGATTAGTTAAGTTAGCTAATGAGCTAATGTCACTAATCTGATTGCCCTCAAGATAGAGTTCTTTTAGATTAGTCAAGTTAGCTAATGCACTAATGTCACTAATCTGATTGCAACTAAGATTGAGTTCTTTTAGAGTGATTAATTCAGATAATACGCTAATGTCAGAAATCTGATTATATCCAAGATCTAGCTCTTGTAGAGCACTTAATCCAAACAATGCTGTAATGTCAGAAATCTTACTACCACCAGCAAGGTCTAGAGATTTCAGATTCACAAGGTTTTTTACGAAGTTTGGTATCTCTTCTAGTACTAAATTAGTCAGATACAAACTGGTAATTTTAGAATGAATAGCTGTATTATTTGCTAGTTCTTCTAATTTTTTTGTGTTTTTGATGGCAATTTTCATAGTTTTTTTTGTGGATATTTTTATAATAATATTTCTAAAAAAGTCAATTAAAACTTCAGAAAAGTATGAATAATGTGAGATTACTATCCACCAAAATTTTTTATGTCCCTTTTCATTTGTCTGTCGATATCTTTTTCTTTAAGAATTTGTTTTTTTTCTACTTTCTTGAGAAGTTTTCAAAGGCCTATTTGAATTTTAATAAGTTTAGTTTTCGTTTCAAAAACCATGAGAGGAATAATAGAAAGACCTGTCTTATGAGTTTTTCAGACTATTTTTGTGATTTCTTTTTTTTGAAGAAGAAGAGTTCTCGTAGCTTTGGGGTCGTAGTTTGGTGCTAATTTTGCAGAAGTTTTATGATAAAGAGGGACATTCATATTAGTAATAATCAACTCTGAACCCATGACTCTTACGATAGCATCTTTAATATCAACCTGCCCTATTTTTATTGATTTCACTTCGTGTCACTGTAAAATAATACCAGCATCATAAGTGCTTTCAATGTCGTAGTCGGAATAGGCAAATTTATTTTTGGTGATTATTCTCATAGTATTTTAGACGAAGATAATGAAAGTGTAAACCCATTTTTTAGTCACTTAAAAAAGCTCATAAGTACATTGAATGGGCTAGTCGTTTGGAAGCAAATAAAAAGAGAAAAGTAGACTATCCAAATCGGTAATCAGATTAAAAAAAATTGTCATTTCTGATAGAGAGTAGCATTTTTTCTCACAAAAAGAATCATATTTTGAGCTTTTTGAAAAGCAAGATTTGGAGTAGATACAAATGAATGCTCTGCTATGGTTTTATCTCTTTCAAAGTGATAAATCTGTATTTCTTTACTCACAATCAGATCTACTTCACTCAGAAAACAGCGATATGAAAAATCATAATCTTCCATGACAAATTTCAAGTTTTCATCGTACAGAGTAGCTTGAAATATTTTTGCTGGTCAAAATAGTGAAATGGAAGCTATCATTTGAGGTTTATAGTTTCATTTTGGCAGAGAAAAAAGTTTTCCTATTGTTTTTTTGAAAAATCAAAGTACGCCAGAATAAAAATTTTTGGTAATAGGAAGAGGTCGAGCTAATCGATAGATAAATTTCTGAATACCGAGCGTTTGAATTATTTTGGTATTACGGTAATAGACTGTAGGAATCAATAAAAAATTTCCATTCTGGTTTTTTTGAATTTTTTCTCGCTGCTGTCGCTGCACTGCAAAAAAGTCGGGATCTATAAAAACATCATCATCAAAACACTGAATAAATTCACTTTTACAAAGTTTTATTCCTGTATTTCTTACAAAACTTACTCCTTTTCCAGCAGTGAATTTTCATCAAAAAGGGAGCGAGTCTCAGGAAAAAATAAATGAAACACTCTTGAAAAATGATGAGTGTAGTTTGCTGCTCAGATTATTGAGAAGTTTTTTTTTTTCGTCTCATGAAAGTATTTTATCAATAATCACAAAAATCTCCTCAGGCTTGATAGTTTGAGCCTGAAGACAAAGCATTATTCTCTGAAGATTATTTTCTTGTCAACTTGATGGAATGACAACTGATACTGTTTTTCTCATACTTTCAGTATAGCTATTGATAGCTTAATTTTCAAGACATATCAATCTTCGAAGTTTCCAGAATACTATTTTTTATGCAAGATTTTTGGTTTGAATATCGATTTGAGACTGAAGCCAAGCAGAGCTAATAGCCTGATTATGAGCTTTTGCTCTATTAACTTCACGAGCCACGGAAAGAAGAAGTTGATAGCTTGTAGGCCCATGCTCTTTGGGAGTAATAGATACTAAGCTTCCATCTTCAAGGATAAGAGCGTTTTTTGCTAGATCTATCTTCGTAGATTGGCCATCTGTCTTGAGTGTTTTAGTTTTTAGATCAAAAACTTTCTCGAATTTTTCTCCAGGATATTTAGTCAACAAAACAGTTTCTGCTAAAGGATACAAAAGTGCTACTTGTTCTAATTTTCCACCATTTTCAAATACTTTCTGAAAAAGCTGGTTTGCTTTTTTTGTCTTACCATCGTAGTAGAATTCCGTAGCCGCCAGAGATAAGATTTGTTTATTATTTGGTTCTGCTTTTAATCACTGCTGATAAAGATTTATTCTTCTTTTGCGTTTTGAATTCGTGTAAATATCCTCAACCTTTTTTGTAACTTTACTTCCTTCCTTACCATCATTTATACTTATTTCATCAAATGCTTTAATAGTTGCATTGATAAAAACGATATTTGCTGGAAACTGCTGACGAAGACCGTCGTATATCTGAAATGCATCTTCTGGTTTTCCACTTTTTTCATACTGTGCTGCACGATCTAATTCTTTTTTATATTTAAATTCTGGAAAATTTGCTTCAAAATAACTTTTTATGGCATTATAAGTATTTTTTCCTGCTTTCCCATCAATCATTAAAGGTTTTTTATCTGCACCCAAAAATCATTTTCAGTTCAAATAAGCCTGCATCAGACCTATATCTTCTGCAGTCAACCCTGGTAGGCCTGAAGATCTATCAAGTCTCCCTTTTAGTATCACTTGGAAACTTTCATAACTATCAGAAACTTTGAAATAGGCTATTTTTTCTGGTATAGCAAATTTTTTCTCGCAAGCTTGGAGAAAATTCTCTTTTGTTTCTTGATGTTCAGCTGTTTTAATCATTTGCAAAGCTTGAGTTTCTGTCTTATTCAAAAATAAGTCATTATTTTTTTCTAGATTATTTTTTTCATTTCATTCTGGAGACATTTTTTTGGTCTTAGAAAATAAATTTTTTTCACTATATCCCTTTTTTTATTTTTGTCAAATTATGCTTGACTTCTATTTTCTTAATCTTATCTTTTTGTAAAAAAAAATTATGGAAGAGAAAAAAACAGTTCATTTCTATTATGCTCTATTTTTTTGTGTTATCGTCTTGATTATGATTGTCTCAAGATTTGTTTATTACGAACTAAGTACAATACAAGTCACTGCAAAAATCGACAATCAGCTTCATTCTTTCAGAGTGCACAAGTATGACTTAAAAAATATTGACCCAATCGATAGTAGTTGTATTGTAGCCTGGGAAACTATACCAGAAGGCTATACTCCAATCTGTCCCACAAGACGCTTGTTCCCAATTAATGAACCTATAAATCTGTATAAAAATTATAGATTTGAAAAAATAAAAATCAGTGTTCATTAAATCTATATTAACTAGTAAGTTTCTTACTAGTTTTTTATTTAAGCTCGTAAACTTGACCGATTTCTTCTCGTCAAATCTGAATATCATGCTCGGGAGCTTTTTCTCTGAGGAGCTGGATAGGCTCATCTAGCGGCTCGAGGCTGAGTTTAAATGTTTTATGATGAATCGGGAGAATCACTTTTGAATGAGAATGAGAAACCATCTCAAGAGCTTGGTGAGGAGTCACATGGTTTTTTTCATGGAGCTTATAAGCTCAGATTGGCATCAAAACAACATCTGATTCTTGATATATATCTTGTTTGAAAAATTCTCCGTATGCTGTATCACCAGCAAAAATAATTTTTTTCTCATTTTTCTCTATCAGGTAACCGTTGTAACTTCTGCCATTTTTTCGATGACCTCTTGATCTGTCAGATTGGAAAAATGGGATTCTTGCTCCTCGATGTTTAGCTTCCAGAGCTGTAATATAAGCTCATTTGCTGAATTTTTTTTCTCATCGATCCATCTCTTTGATTTCCTTGAAATCACTTTTTCTTAGGTAATCAGTGTTATTTTTTGAAATTATAATTTCTGCTGTTTTTCAGAATTTTTTTGATAGATAAGATAAAGTTGGTAAATCAAAATGATCCATATGAATATGAGAAATCAAAATGATGTCAATCTGAGGGATATCGCATATAGTCAAGGCTGGTTTTACTAATCTCTGAGGACCAATAGTTAATCAAGCTATCTTGAAGCCGATTCTCTGAGAAAAAACAGGATCTGTGAGAATCCAAGTACCAAAAAAATTTATCAGTACTGTGCTATGCCCTACTCGCCCGATAGTAATCTTATCATCTGATCGATTTCGTGGATTTATCTTATGAAAAGACTCTTTCATATCATTTGTACAATCACCAGAAATAAAATTTTTTAATTTTGTAAAAAAGCACTTAAGAAATTATTCGCTATTTGTTTGGTTCTATTTTAGTTCTTTAAGTTGTTGTCGTAGTTTTTCTTCTTGCTTAGAAAGTTTTTTAGGTATAGAAATTTTTGGTGAAACGATCAGATTTCCCCTTTTCCCAAAGACTCCTGAAGTACCAAAACCTTTCCCAGAAACCTTGATCACATCGCCAATCTGAGTTCACTTAGGGATTTTGACGGTCACTTTAGAGTCCGATGGATGAGAAACTTGTATTTCAGTTCCGAGGACAAGATCGATAATTCCAAGCTCTGCTTTTACAATGATATCCTCTCATTTTCTACTATATTTGTCACTTGGTTTGACAATAATTTTGACAAATAGATCACCAGGCTGAGTCCCATATTCTGGAAAATTTCATCTTCACTCATATTTCAAAAACATACCATCTTCGATATTTTCTGGCACTTCTACTGTGATATCTTCGGTCGATGAGATGAGATTTGACGATGCTGGTTTACCATTTTTTTCATAGAGAAAACCAGAACCATGACATCTTTGGCAGGCGACTTGGACTTGCATCGTTCCAAATGGAGTTTTCGTAGCTTGGACTGTTGCTCATGAGCCATTACAGACCGGACAAGTTTCGGATTTGATATCTGGATCTTGAGTTGTTCTTTTGTATGAAAATGATTTTGATAAGCCCTTGTAAGAATCTTCAAATGAAATTGTCAGATTTACTTGAATATCTTGACCTTTTCTTGGTCTCTTGGCTCATCATCTTCCTCAGCCCATTCCTCCTAAAAGATCACCAAAAATGTCTCCGATATCAAATCATCCGAAGTCAAAATTACCTCACTGGAAACCTCCTCCTCCGAAACCTCAAAAATCTCAGCCTCCAAAGCCTCATTTTCTGACTGAGTCGTACTGCTGTCTTTTTTGTTTGTCGCCGACGACCTGAAAAGCTTCGTTGATTTGCTTAAATTTCTCTGAATCTCAGCCTTTATCTGGATGATGCTGTAAAGCTCATTTTCTAAAGGCTTTTTTTATTTCATCTTCTGAAGCGTCCTCTGACACTCCCAAAAGCTCGTAATAGTCTTTTTTTGGGTCGAAATCAAACATTGGTATCTTCACATTATCATAAAATTTTTACTCTGGTTTTTTCATAGCACCTATTTTATATCAATGCTATTTTTTTTTTCAAGAGGGATTGTCATAATCTAAATATTAACATACTTTTCTTGAACTTATTATTGACATTTCTAAAAATAAACTTATAAGTCCTGACTACTTTATATTGCTCTTTTCTCTTATGAATCA
>OEIV010000081.1_pt1 | contig 60256 bp, 54 predicted proteins | sample 1539231 | NCBI WGS metagenome assembly OEIV01 (sample SAMN03794762, study PRJEB22550) | activated sludge metagenome | feature: wastewater treatment plant; material: activated sludge; isolation source: Wastewater treatment plant of a petroleum refinery complex | place: Argentina: Buenos Aires ...
AAGATCGCTATTCGTGACGTCCTCCTCTGTGAGAGAATCTGATTCACTAGAATCTTTTTCAGAGGCAAAATTGTTTGTAATGAAAGGAGCCGATATAGCGATAATTGCTGTGGCCACTAATAACCCATAAAAAACGAAATAATTACTCATATCAATAATTTTCAATCTAGGCAACATAAATCCGATAAAGGCCCAAATCACCGCTGATAGAATTAACCCAACAAAACCACCTTCATAAATCGAAAAAAACAGAGTAGATACTACTGTTAAGATAGCTATGACTCTGCTAAATATGGGAATTGACTTGTACATGATATATAATTAATTAAGTTAATCGTAAATATTAAAGTATATAAAGTCAATATCAACTAAAATGAGCGCATTAAAAGTTATAAAAAAAATCAAATCCGGGGATTTAACTGATAAGTGGTTTTATGCTAGACCAAACTTTTTACTCAGGCAATTACATGTATATGTGAAAGGTGACGCTCTTGAAATTATTCCGATTTGGGTTTTCATTCTTATCACTGGAGTCTTCAGCTGGAAATTCATGTTGCTCGAAATAGGCGTATTCCTCAGTTTACGCGGATTTGGGGAGATGATTTACTGGCTCCTGCAACAATTTGGAGAAAAGGAATACCGTCCATCAACACAACAGAAAAGATTAGGCAATAATGCAGTTTATATCCTCTATCAACTTTCAGGATTCAGAAATGCTTTCATCGGAATAGTATTAACACTATTTGTGCTGATTTATCTTTTCTAGCTTTAATAACTTCTCGGAAGCTTTTTACTCCTCCAAGTATTTAGACTTTTTTGCTGCCTTTTTAGCTGGAGCTTTTTTCGCACTAGATTTCTTTGCAACAACTCTCTTAGCGCTAGCTTTAGGTTTCTGCTCTACTATAGCCATTTCAGGTTTGACAATCATCGCAATCTCCTTTTGCTTTGGAGTATTCTGATCTAATTGCCTTTCTAGTAATGAGATAATTTTATCTAATTTACTATTCAAAGCTGATAAATCTTTTGAAGAATTAGCTGAAGATTGTGGTGTATTAAAGTTACCTCTTGAAGGTCGTTCATCACTATCTCTTTTGTCTCTGAAACAATCACTACAATAGATTGGTTTACCGCTTGTAGGCTGGAAAGGAACTCGGCAATTACGTCCACAGTCATCACAGACTGCATCGAACATTTCTTTGTTACCGTCACGATCATTATAGTTTCGGTTACCTCTATCTCGGTCACGGAAATTTCCTCTATCTCCTCTAAAGTTTCTATTTCCACCTGAGTAATTTTTTTGTCTAAAATCTGGCATTTAAATGTATTAAATTGTAAAAGTAAATAGAGTATACCTTATTCGGCGTTAAATGTATTGTGGAAATGCATTTTAGGTACATTAAAAAAATAGTGTGCTACGTTTTTATATTGAGTCCATGAGATAATTACTCAGTTACTTTTCGATAAGTGGGGAAGATTAAAGCAATAATTCTAGACTTAGATCAGACGTTAACTACAGACGAGGCCTCCTGGCTACAATTCACAGAACTTATTGGAGCTGATAAGAAAACGCATATAAAGATTTTCGAGGATTACAAATCTGGGGAACTGGAATACATTGTAGCTAAAGAAAAATTGATTAAACTCTGGGAAACGACAGGTAGAACTCATAAAGATAATATTGTTGAAGCGTTCAAAAGAGTGTGCTTCCGGAAAGGTGTCAAAGATGCAGTAAAATATTTAAATCATAAATACACTCTATGTATTATTTCCGGAGCAATTGACACTTTTGTAGAAGTAGCTTCGAAAGAGCTTCATATTGAACATCGTTACGCTACTACAAAATTCAAGTATGACAAATCTGGGTATTTGGTGGATTTCGAATACAAGTTAAGTCGAGGAGAAGAAAAACTGGAGTACTTGAAAATGTTTTGTAACAAAACAGGTATAAAATCTACGGAATGTGCTGCTATTGGAGACGGTGACTCAGATGTTCCGATTTTTGGAGCAGTTGGGTTACCAATTTTGTTTATTGCGGAGGAGACTTCCGATGAATTGAAAGAAAAATTCCCTGTCCAGCTTAAGAATTGGAATGAGATACAAAAAATACTTTGATTTAAATCAGACTTTAACAAACGACATGTCTTTGAGGAAATAGGACGAGATATACGAGCCCGAAACCATTACGATATCACAAATGGGGCATTTTAATGTAAATGTCTTCACCATTTTACTACTCTCTGATATAGTTTTTGTAGAGCATTAATTTAAATAGTTAATCGAATATGAAAATTGTTTTTAACTTGAAAATGATTTATTTAATTTGTGCAACGTTTGTTATCTTTGTAGCTATGTTCCTATTCCCAAGACAATCTTACGCTGTCTACATAGCTAGCGATAGTATTACTATTTATGAAGATGGAAATAGGTTAACAGACGACAGTGTGATATTTGTTGCAAGTTACGGAACACACTCTGAAAAGTGTAACCGAGGGATTTGTAATGTAGGGCAGCAATTTTACCCTATTAGAGTTTTTAAGTCTAAAGATGGATCGACTTTGTTAAATTTCTCTGAATTTAGTTCTCAAAACCCTTTTAATGGAGATGAAAATGATGGTACTGCAAAAGACATTTGGAACAATGAAAATAAAGAGCGTTATCTGAGTTATTTAGCTGAGAATAGTATCTATTCAACCAGCTTCAATCCTGGTGTATCTGAGGGTGGGACAGGTTGTGGATACCCCGGTTGCATAGGAGGGAGAGTTGGGAATCCAAGATCTTTTAACTTAGATATTGTTAACGGTGACTTCGAAGTAGGATGGACTATGAAGATTTGGTTACAAAATTTACCTATTCAATACATTTTTATACCATCCATTTTCATCACCATTGTTTTAATTGTACTCATCTACTTCATAAAAAACCGAATACATTAAAAAAATAAATGAAATATGAAGAGGTATTCGCAATTATTATTTTTCTTAATGAACTTGAAGAAGGACTATAAATAGATGAACTTTTAGCGTGAGACAAACCTGATAAGTTAGTCTTTCTTTTTCACTACCCATGCTCCTCCGATTATACAGGTAAAGAGTGCAATGAGAAATCCGACTTGTGCGTCTGACGTATTAATTATTTATATTAATTAATTTAAATAGTTTATTGCTAGATACTTCCGGATTATTAGAATCATATAGAAATGTTTCCCATCCGAATTTTTCAGGTTCGACTAAATGTTCTCCCGAGTTATCTATAAAAAGCACTTTGCCAACATTGTTTAAATCCATGTTATTGAGGACAAATTCATATATTTCCCTATCTGGCTTTTGTAATTTAACAACCGAACTATCAATAACGTAATCCCAAGAAATATCTGGCATCAGATCACCCCGTTGGTTTATTTCGTCCAACATCCGCGGATACATATTGGTAATTAATCCAACCTTGTAATTTTGCGCAGCATAATCTAACACTGGCCAAATTGTTGGATTAGGGTCAAATCGATTTACGAATTGGTCTAGAAATGAGAAATTTCCAGATAATTTCAATCCTACATAGTCACGTAATTCATCAATCATAGAATCTACGTCGAAGTCGATACACCTTCTTTTTTTATATTTATTCCAAACTTTCAGAAATCTATCTTCATTTTCATCATTAATCCCCATTGATCGAAGCATCACTTCCCATTTGTTAGTTCCGGAGAAATCTAATATCACTACACCTCCGACATCGAAGAAAATGTGTGTAAACTTTCTGGCTCTCATTTCTTGTTTCTCAAAGATATATTATTGTATAACAAACTACATTAATAATTACACCAATCACATTCAATGACTAAAAAAAGAAAAAACATCTACCCTTTGACAGAGAAACAATTTGTAAACTTCCTAAAATTTGTCAGTGATAATGACGAGGTATTCGCAGTCAGATGTTTCCTGGATGAAATCGAAGAAGGATTATCGGTAGATGAAATTTTAGCGGGAGAGAAACCCGACAAATCGGTGATTTTGTTAGGAAACCCTGATCCCTACGTGGTAAAAGTGACAAAATTAGATAAATTCAAATTCAAAATCTACTTTGGTTGTTTCCCTGCTCCATTAGCTGGCGATTCTGGGACTTGGGAGGTTAGTTTTGACGAAGATGGAAATGTGAAAAATACAATAATGGTGGTACACACGATAATCTAAGAATTACGAAGGTTTTACGAACTCCAAATTGGGTTCCAATCTTTTCCTCATAAAATATTTCTCATTACCACTGATTTCACCATTACAAACAACTGAAAACCCTTTCTTTTCGTAGAAGTCTTTCGCTTCTGGGACTGATGAAACTCACCATTCTTTGGCGCCCTTTTGTTTTATATTCTCTTCCATCATCGAGAGAAGCTTAGTTCCAATTCCTTTCTTTTGATACTCATACTTAACCCCGAAGAACCCTACCCAATAAGCTCCTTCTCCCGGAAACAAATTACCCATAGCATCTTTTGCATAATTTACATTGTCCTTGTACCAACCAACTATTCCTACAACCTTTCCATCCTCCAAGCAGATTAGATGAGCATCCATGTCAGCAAGATGATGTTCAATTTCTTCTCGAGTGTCTAAATCCAAGTCTAACAGTAGCTGCACAGATTCTTCATAATGGTTATGAGTGAGAGTTTGAAATTTCATTAATTTAATTATAATTTCTTTTATTATATTGAGGATAGATAACTATTCAATTGCAGTTATGTGATTAAAATTAATATACAATAACAATTTCCGTATTGTTATCTTATAGAATTTACCGCCTCCATAATTAGTTCTTCAAGTTTCTTCAAGTCAATTTTCTCGTCTACTCTAAATCGATTGATCGATGTTTCTTTGAGTCCAACCCGTTATTAAATAACTTGTGGGGATCAGACAGTGATGCTCCCGCAAAAAAATTATATTTAGTGTGTTCCTTGAAAGTCGACATTGCAAAAAGCACTTTGTTATTAACTAAAAAAACCGGAACCGACCACTTCCAATCTTCAACAATCTCAGGCAGGACCTTGTGCAGAAGTGTTCTGAATTGAATCAAATGCACTTTTTGCCATTCCGGTTGACTGGCAATGTAGTCATCAATTTGTTTTTGGATATTCATTGATGTTTCAATAATAATTGATTATTAATCATAGCATTTTTAGGAAATTTTGAAGGCAAAGTCGGTTTTGTCTAATGCCTTAGTAATCCTTAAACTTCGATATTAAGCCAATGTGTCAATATGGTTATTAATTTTTCTCTTTTATTATCAATATTCTCGTCAATGTCGAAACTGGTTGTTCCTCGAATATCTGAATTCCAATTTATAATTCCGGAATCATCTTTGAGGACAGGGGGTCTTTTTTTGTCTTCTTTTTTAGTTGCACCCATGTGAATAACCACCTTGACTTTCCCCTCTTTATTCATGAGGTTGAAACTAATCCTATCAACTTCTTTATATTTATAATTTGGAGCATTCCACTTAATACTCTCAGATAGCTCGAACCCCAGATTTAGTATTACGTCTCTTAATATCTCAACTTGTAATCTTTTTGGGGGTTCTAAATCATCTAGGAATTCAGGAACTGTTTTATATTTTCTCATCAAAGGAAGATAGTACTAAATTAAATTGTTCCTTCGTTTAGAGTTTTTTCTTAAAAAAATACGAACTTTTCTCAAAACCGTATTTTTCGTAGAATTTATGTGCCCCAGTTCGTCCAATATTCGAGTGCAATTCAATCCGATAACAGCTCTTTTCTCTTGCAACATCACATGCTTTATCTAGTAGTTGCCTACCAATTCCCCTGTTTCTAAAATCATTACTGACGATTAACTCATCAATTGTTGCGGTTTTCAAATAATGCCAGTCCTCATTGAACCTGACCGAGCAAACTCCAACTACCTCGTTCTCTACTTTGGCGATAAGGTATTCTTTTCTCTTGTTTTCAATATCGTTATCAAACATTTTTTGCAACCTTTGTTCGTCATACAAATCCCATTTTGCCCAAAGATGTTTGTACAAACTAACTATTGATGGGAAATCCTGAATTGTAGCGATGGTGATCATACTAGCTTTTTAGAACATTCGAAATTAAATGACGTAACAACGCCAGGTTGTTCCCGCCCACGTTTGGTTTCGACTTGCGAAACCTAATCGTGGTGTAACAGCGCAAGGCCTTTCCCGACAACTGTTTAGTTCGTTTGACTCACTAACAGTTTCGGAAGGGGCGAGATTCGAACTCGCGATCAGGTTTCCCCGATACCGCTTTTCGAGAGCGGGGCACTCGACCACTATGCGACCCTTCCATCTTGAAGTGTGAGCGGAATAATTATACATCAATCGATTTATTATATCTTGATTAACAAATCACTCCAATAAGAGTTATAATCGATGATGTCTATCATGTATTATAAAAATTAAAAAAGAGGTCTACCCTATTTTATTATTAAATTTCGTTAATGCATTCGGTTTTTCTGTCATTCTTCCTGTTTTGCCCTTCATCATCCAGAAGTTCAACGAAACTCCATTGACATAAGGGTTTCTAGTATCCGCATATGCACTATTCCAATTCCTTGGCGCACTGACCCTTAGAAGTTTGAGTGATAAAAATATGGAAGGATACCACTACTGTTAGTAAGCCAACCAGGAACATTAATCAGTTGAGTAATTTTTGGTCTAACATACTTTCTACTTGATAAGACTATACTTTTCGCATCTCTTCCGATATTGGTAGTTGGGTTTTCTAGGATAGTCGATGGAATCACAGGAGGTAACATTTCTGTTGCAAATGCATATTTGGCAGATATTACAGAGCCGAACGAAGATCTACGGAATTTTCGGTGCAATTTTTGGATTGGCATTTATAGTGGGTCCTGTTATGGGTGGTTTCGCTACATCAAGCAATATTAGCTATCTTGGGACAGCAATCCTGGCTTTCTTCTTCTCCTTGGTCACATTAATATTGACCATTTTTAACGTTCCAGAACCATTGGAAGAACTCGACAAAGAGTTAGAAAACAACCTTCTTAAAGAAATTAATATTCTCAAAAAAATTGCGTCTCTAAAGAGTAAACAACTTAGTAATCTATTTTTAAGAAGAATCTTCTTTACGATTAGTTTCAGTAGCTACACTACCCTATTAACACTATATGTCCGAAACCGATATGGCTTTGAGGTCGCTCAAGTAGGATTTGTGTTTCTCATAATCGGGCTTATTTTCAATCAAGAAAAACCTCAAGGATTTAGTTGATCCTCTTCGGGAAATTTGATTTCAAGTGGTTCGTTATAACTGTAGAAATATAATTTCATTTCCGAATACGCATGAGGAAGTGTTGCCTGTAAGATTTTCCCTTCACTATCAATTATCATTTCTATCGATAATTTATCATACGTCACATCTGCGTATACTTTAAATATATTTGATAATGCATTGTTTTCTTGTTTTTTGAAATAATTTATTTCTACATACGTTACAGCTTGATTGCCAAACTGGTAGGTCGAATCATAAATATTTACATCCATGTCATATCCACTATTGTCCCTCCTAAGAATGTTTTCAACAAAAACCTTAACATCTTGGAGGCTTGCTATAGGTGTAAAGCTATGTGATTCTACAACTTGTTTCTTTCCATCAGTATATTTATACATTTCTCCGTCTTTTTTTACAAAAGTTATATCAGAAAGAGAAAAGTCGAACTCAGTATCAACATTACTAGAAAAGCGAAATTCATTATCGACATTATTAATCAGATAATTTTCTTTGAAGTATGCAATCTCATCCCCGTCACTTCCTTTCGCAGTATAGTCTACATAGTCGAGATCTTCCCATTTAGCCATACCTTCTTCTATCAATGCTTTAGCTTTTTCAAAGTCCTGGGCATTATTTTTAATTGGCATGTTATCTTCTGATTGAACCACACCATACTCTTGAGCTGTGTTTTCGACTCCTTTTTTATAAAAATCGTTATAGTAAACCAGTCCAAACATATAGATAATCGACATCAACATCACTAGTGTGAATCTTTGGGACCAGTGAGAACGACAGTTATCTTTTTCAATTGTTTTGTCATCAATAGGAATATGTTTTGATGGATCCATTTCTCTCATTTTGGGGCATTTAAAATTTAGAATTAAACAAGTTGGTCAAATATGAACTATTCTACAACGCTAAAGATTTCAAAGGAATACGATACTAATTTTTGAATAATTACTTTAAATTACATCCTCCTTGTAAACTTTTAAGGTTTCCCGCCAACGCATACAAAAGACTTATAAGTGACTAAGAGAAATACTACAAAACTAAATACCAAGGCATAAATATTGACAGGTGCGGACTAGGAACATGGATACAACATTCGAAAACCATCAACATCGGTTGGTGGACATTCAGTACTTTTTGGCTGACCTTGAATTTTAAAATATTCCATCACCACCGATAATATGATAGCGAAGAATACTTTAAACTTTGTAGGATGAAAAAATGTCTTCATGACTAATAGATAATTAAGTCAAACTAGATTCTTCGTAAATTAAACAAGCGGAACAAATACGAATCCTGGATACTCTTTTGTTTTGATATTCTCATCTGTTGATTTCTCTAATCTCACAATATTTTCACCAACGGGAATGACCATTACCCCACCTGGTTTTAACTGATCAACTAGTTCGTCAGGCATTTCTGATGCAGACGCACTCACGAGAATCCTATCGAATAACTCTCCCTTTTTACCAAGTTCATTTCTAATCGCTTGCTCTATTTTTATATTTTTGTAATCGAATTTCTCGACGTTCTCCCGACCCAGCTCTACTAAGGCAGATATAATCTCAGTACCTGTAACTTCGCCTTCATCCCCCACAAGTTCTGCTAGCATTGTGGTTGTCCATCCCGAACCTGATCCAATATCCAATACAGTATGTCCCTTTAGTGGCTTCAGTAATTCGAACATAAATGCAACCGTATATGGCTGAGAAATAGTTTGGCCACTTAATGTAGGGAGAGGTGAATCATCGTATGCGTGAGCGTGTTGTTCGGTTTTCAGGAATTTCTTTCTATCAATTTTAAGAAACGCATCAATAATTTCGGGGGTCTTTAAAACTCCTTGCTTTTTTAAATCTTCGACCATTTCTTTATTGGTTGAAGGCATGATTGTATTGATGAAATATTATTCTGTGACAGTTGAGTCTGGTTCTGTTATTTCTAGATCTTCTGTTTCCTCTGTATTTGGTTCTTCGAAATCTGACTCCTCAAGGTAATAGTTTTCCGTTTCTTCTTCAGACTCCCCACGAAGAAAATTCTCAATATTTCTAAATCTCTCAACTTTTGAAGATTCTTCCGATCCACGGATATCCTGGTAAACCGCAAGTAATATAAATAGTAATGTCAATATTCCTGCCACTACTGCAAATAGAACAATCATCGGTAGATAGTCCCATTCAAGTTCCTTGTATGTAAGTTTTCTTCTTTTTGCGTAAGCTTCTTTAATTTTTTTAATAGGCATAATTAGTTAATAAATACTTAATATTAAAATATACTACAAAACTATCTATAGTAAAAGCTGTCAATTATTTAACAAAATTTATCTAGTTTTCTTCCTTGTGTAACAAATGACTATCAACAGCTTCTATCAATTCTTTAAGAAATTTCTCTGCATTGAACTCGGGGAAAGACCCTTCCATTTCTCTCAAAATCTCGACGATATCACAACCGAATACATAGTTAAACTGGGCAATTAAATCTTCGGTACTAATGAGATGCTCTGCCAAATTACTTATTAACCAATTTTCATCAAAGCTACTTCCAAATGAAGTAGCCACTCCTTCCTCAAGTCCAATTTTCATCCGCCAGGGATATCTTGAAGATACGTAATGTACCATTTCATGCCATATGATTCCCGTTTGCTCCGAGCTGTATACTTGTAGGACATCTGTGTCTGCCCCTCTCATAACATTTCCCTGCGGTAGTAATAATACAAAACCATCACAATAATAACCTCCAATACCGAACTGATTAACTAAAGAACTAACATATCCAGTCAAATTTAATGCTAGTTCATAATCATTTAGCTCAAGGACTATAACCCTACTAGATTCGTCGAATTCAGCATCGGGTAAAACCTCAGAAATACTGTTTAGTGCTATCGCTACTTCAATTGGAAGAGTCCAGTCACCGCCATTTTCTAAATTTCCTAAGCGGTAATAGGAAATGTCTGGTAAATTGTTATTAAAGGAAATTTTAAACCTATCACCTTTGTCGTACTTTGAAAATCTTTGAAATAATCTATTCGTTGCATCTATAGCTAAGCTATACATTCCATTATAGGTCTTTGTTTCTGGAACATAAGATTTGTCCTTCGCAGATCTGGATGGTGAGTAGTGATATTTTGTATATTTTTCGGCTAGACTGATAAACAATCTTAAACCCTCATCTCCAAGCTCATTTCCTATCGCTGTAATTAAAACAGGTGATAATGTATAGAGATGGTATTCAAGTAGATCGGGACTTTCTTTATCGAACGATGACAGGACTTTTCCACTGTTAGCCATATCAATCTCATCCTGAGTAGCCTGTACATGGGTGTCTAACATCTCTTCGTAAATAAGATCAACTAGAGAACGCCTAAACAATTCGATTAGGTCATCGTTCATAGCTTCTCTATCCATTAACCTTGCTCGCAATACAGACTTCCTTTCAGAAAAGTCCCGTGAAGGGGATGATTGCCCATGCCACGCATGTATTTCGACCACTTCTCCGTCATCCAAATTTATAGCTATTGGTAATCCTGTTTCCTCAGAAAATATTGCCGATGATTCCCCTGTGTTATTAACTAACTCTGCACGACCATTATGAGTATTAATTCTTTTAGCGTTCACTAAGAAATCCATTTGGACTTTTTCTAAATTAAATATAGTATAATCCTTAATAATTAATTATCAATACTTATGTCACCCATTGTCTATGGATTATTTGGAATGGTAGGGATCGGAGTGCTAAATATTTTAGTCTCTCTCCTAAATAGAAATAATGATTCCTTTAAGATTGGATTCCTCATCCAATTAGGCAATTCGATTGTGACCTTAGCTTTGTTTCCTTTTCTTTACAAGGAAAACCCAGGAATTACAATCTTTTTTTCTTTAATTCTTGCAGGAATCACTGGTGCACTAGCATTTGTGTTTATAAATAAAGCGTTTAAAGAAGGAAAAGCTAGTATCAATTCCCCCATCATTAGCACCTGGGGTATGATTACTGCTGTTTTAGGATTTATTTTATTAAATGAAGATTTTTATTTAGCAAAGGGAGTTAGTATTTTGTTGATTGTTATAGGTATCTTTATTTCTTCAATTGATATTAAAACAATACTAAAATCTAAAAGTTTAAGATTAATTGATGGAGTTAAATGGTCAGTCCTAGCCGCATTAAATCTTGGGATTTCATTTTTCACAATTACATATTTTGCCTCTGATAATCACTGGTATTCTGTTAGCCTAATTACAAGGTTTTGGACAGTTGTCACATATTTGGTTATGGCGAAGAGCACGCACAAACCTGTACTCACATACTTCAATAATATTCCACTACTACTTTTCTTCGCGATACTTGTTGATGTTGTTTCGTTTCTTATGATGAGTATCGGTTACACAACTTCGGAACCCGGGGTTGTCTCGGTCATAACAAGTGCTTCCCCTGCGATAACTATTATTCTATCTTTCTTAATTTTAAAAGAAAAAATTACCAAACAGCAATTATTTGGTGTAATTGTGGTAATAGCAGGTATAATTCTATTAGCACTAAATTAATACATTATTACAATGACTTCAAATTTTAACCCAGGCAGAGAGATACATAGATTCAAAACTAAAACCGGAAAAGATGCGATAATTCGCTACCCTCAATGGAGTGATTTGCATGCATTTACTGAATATATCAACACTCTCTCAAAAGAGAATACATATATCACAGTTTTCAACCAAGAAATCACCTATGAAGATGAAGTAAAATACCTTTCTAAATGCTTCAAGAAGATTGAACTCAAAGAAGCAGTGCAGTTAGTGTGCCTTGTTGAGGATGAATTAGTTGCCATATCAGGACTAAATAGAGCAAATTATCATAGAGAAAGAGATAATCATGTGGCTGAGTTTGCAATAAGTGTAAGAAATGAATATCGAGATTCTGGGATAGGTTTTATGTTATCAAGATCTGTAATAGAAGAAGGGCTTTCAAATATCCCAGGTATAAAAATTATCTGTTTAAATGTGTATGCAGGGAATGATAGAGCAATCCATCTGTATGAAAAACTCGGGTTTGAAGAATCCGGCAGGATTCCAGGAGGGATACTTTACCGAGGGAATTATATAGATGACATAAAAATGTATTTAAACGCTGACAAATTTAAAACAACATCAATAGATTAACCGTGGCAGTCTTAGAATCGCTATTTCCATTAATATTAATATCGCTTATTGGTTATCTCGTTGAACAAACAAAAATTCTGCCTAAAGATTTCCCTAAAGTAATAAACAAATTCCTATTTTATATCGCATTACCCATATTCTTCCTGGGTTCATTTTCAGAATTTAGTAGAGACGAAGTCAGTAACTTCATTCCATATATTTTTGTGAATATCCTGGTAATCTCAATACTATACATTTCATATTACTTAATAATAAATCAAACGAGAATTGAAAAAAAAGATATTGCAAGTACAATTACTCCCTCGTTTGTAGGGAATTCTTTGTATTTTGGTTTTCCAGTTTTAGCGACCGTCTTGGGTAACGAGTATATACCTTATGGAGTAATTTATGTTTCCTTCATCACAATAACAGACTTCCTGGGCATGTTTTTAACTAGCAAACTCACCGGTAAAACCTTTGAAGTAAAAAAACAAGTTGTTGAATTTTTAAAAACCCCGGTACTCATAGCAAGTCTCGTAGGCTTATCGTTATTGCTTGTGAATGTTGCACTACCAGAAATTGTTTTGCATGTTACACATTCATTTGGAAATATTATCTCAACACTCATCTTGTTTGCATTCGGAATGAGTTTCTCTTACAAAGCAATACTCGGAAATATAAGACTTCCCTTAGTCGTAGCTATTAACAAGTTAATCCTATTACCCTTGGTAACATATCTCGTCGTGTATTATTTTTTTCCACTTCCTGAAATTGCTGCTCAGGCCTCTGTAGTAATTGCTTGTATGCCTTCAGCTTTTTTTAATTTAGTAATTGCAGATAACTACGATACTAACAAAGATATTACTATTGCTTCGATACTATTAAATAGTGTGCTATTCTTTTTTGTAAGCATATTTTGGATTAATTTAGTAACCTAATCTTATGAAAGTAAAAGTTTCTGAACTAAAAAATCAAGTTCTCAAAGCCCTAAAGAAGGCGGGTTACAGCGAAGAAGACGCCGAGATGATCAAAAACGTTGTCATGTTTGGGCAAATGTCGGGGAAATTAACACATGGCATTGTTAGACTATATAAAGGCGATTTGAATTTACTCGAGAATATAGGAGATAAACCGTACGAAATAGTGGAGAAAACACAGAATTCGGCACAGATAATCGCACATCATCAGCCAGGGATTTTGATAGGACATATTGCAATGAACAAAGCTATAGAACTAGCTAAAAAGAATAAAATTGGTTTTGTAAGCTCACTTGGGACTCTTTCAACTTCAGGTTGTCTGACTTATTATCTAGAACAAATTACTAGTAACAATCTGATAGGAATAGTGATGTCACAATCAGCACCATTCATTGCTCCTTTCAACAGTCACGAACCATTGTTCGGAACCAATCCGATGGGTTATGGATTTCCAACTAATGGGAAACCCTTGCTCTTTGATATGGCAACATCAGCAATCACATATGGCGATGTCCTGATTGCATCTACAACAGGAAAACAACTACCCGAAAACATTGCCCTGGATAAATCCGGGAACGCAACGATTAACCCAAATGAAGCACTTGAGGGATCTGTCCTTAGTTTTGATAATTCATACAAAGGCTCTGGTTTAGCCATGATAGTGGAAATTTTGGCCGGAGTATTAGCAGGCTCAAGTTTTATTGATCTACATCAAGAAAAAGATTGGGGAAATCTTTTTATAGCAATATCTCCAGAATTATTTATGTCTACAGACGAGTTTAAAACAAGAATGGACGAATTCATCAACCGTGTAGAGAATGCTAAAACCAAAGATAGTGTAAAAGTCCGCCTACCAGGCATGCATACACTAGCACAAAGAGATGAAAACCTAGCTGATAACGAAATCGAAGTTGAGGATGAAATCTTAAGTGAGTTTTATAAATATCTGTAATGGGAAAAATACCGAAAGAAGCAAAAAAAGTATTCGCAGGAAAAGTTTTTGATGTTTACCAATGGGAACAAGAAATGTTTGACGGAAGCTTCCAGACTTTCGAAATGATTGATAGACCTGATACTGTAGAAGTCATACCGGTTAATGATGACGGAAAACTTATAATTTCTCGGGAACAACAACCAGGAGGGCAAGCGAAGGTTGGACTTATTGGAGGGAGAGTTGATCCAGGGGAGTCTCCACTTGAGGCAGTTAAACGAGAACTACTTGAAGAATCGGGCTATGTCGCCGAAGAATATACTCTCTGGTACAAAGAATCCCCATTTGAAAAAATTCAATGGGATATCTACGTTTATGTTGCGAAAGGAGTAAAAAAGGTGAGTGATCAGCAACTAGAATCAGGTGAAAAAATTGAACTCTTATATGTTTCTTTCGATGAATTTATAAATAAATATGTGATGGAAGAAACTTTTAGAGACGTGGAGTGCAAGATTGAAGTATTTAAGTCTAAAAATAATCCCGACCAGTATGAAAAGTTGAAAAACCTTTTTAGAAATTAATTTAGCACTTCCCTTTACTAATACCCTTATTATCTGATAAATTCACTCAATTAAAGTGATATTTTGGATAGTGATTTTGAACCAACAGTACCTTGGATATCTAACCCTGATATCGTTAAAGCTTTTCTAAAGCCGTTTGCAGAACTCATAGGTAGATTTTCTGGGCCGGAGTATACATGCGTCGATACACAAGTTGAAACTATATTTCTGAAAACTAATGTCAATTCTCCTCATCAGGTAATATTCCTCTCAGATATACATGGTGGGACAAGAAGTCATTCTGACAAAGAATCCTTAAAAAATATATTTGGCCTTGTAAAGGATTGTGCCGAGAATTCTCCTACTCCTACGAACCAAATTTTCCTTATTGGAGGCGACATAGTGAATAAACCTTTCGCTCCATACGATTATGGGAGTTCATTAACTGTTCTCCCTTCACTATTAGATGGTATAAGTGAGTGTGTTGGTCAAGGAATTAATGTAGTCGCTGTCGAAGGTAATCATGATATTGAAAACCCTGACTGGCATGGATTTTACAAACCCAGATTACAAGAAGCCGGCTTGAAAATCTTAACACCTTTTGAAACCTCTGGTTTTGGAGAGACAATAATTATTGGATTACCCGATATCACTCAACCGGAATATCAAAATTGGCATAGAAATTATTTACCTTTTATGAGAACCCTTGTGCCAGCCGATAGTAAGCAATTAATTTACCTTTTTCACAATCCAGATTCAATTCCATACATCTTAAAGTATTGTACACAAGACATTCCATCTTTGCTTCTTTCAGGACATTCACACCTCACAGGTTATGATCGCAATAATGGACGACTTGGGAAAGCACTAGGGAATCTTGCACTAAGAGGCATACCGATACATAATCAACAATACGTAAATCCACGATTATTTTTAAACGAAGGTCGATTCCTTAGTATAAATTCACCTGGAGTAGGTATTCATCCCTTCCATCTCACTAGAAGAAACAGGCCAATGATTCATAATATTCACCTATCTGCTTCTGTTTAATACACAATTTCTTATTTCAGGAATAATTTCTGTTTAATACACAATTTCTTATTTCAGGAATAATTTCTCTTTACTATCATCACTATATTTTGATAAAGTCGAGAATTGTGCAATATTTACTTTGGAAGAATTAAATCCGAATCATATATCCCGAAGAGAACTATTTCGCAAAGGTGCAGCAGTTGTAGGCGCAATCGCGTTGACTAGTCTTGGTTTCAGTGAACTTGCAAGTTTTTCCGAATACGATCCAGCTAACCCAATTATTGATGTTGTATATCAAAAAGTCCCCGGTATGACTCACCAAGTATTCGTGATTCATCTTACAGACCTTCATTTCGGTGAAGATGAAGCATACGTAAATGCACAAGTATTAGATACAATTGTGGGGAAGATTAACGAGACCACTCACCAATTAGGAGCAACACCTGAAACAACTGCCTTAATTATGACCGGTGATTGGGTGTCAAAAAGAGAGCAACCGAGATTTCATATTACCGCACCTAATAACGGAGAGACCAATTTCAAAGCTGTCCCTATCATGTTAGAAATCTTACAAAATTTAAAGGCAACACATCGTATTGGCGTTCTGGGGAACCATGATCATAAACACGCACAAAGAATAGAATTAATAAAATATCTATTACACTCAGGAATTCAACTACCAGATATTAATAGTGAATTTTACACCGGTGATTTCCCCATCCCGATACTAGGACTTCCTGATTTCACCCAATTCAGTGATTATTATTCGCCAACTCAGGTACATGAAATTGCTAGATTACTTAGCCTATATGATGGACATCAAATAGTTGCTACTCATAATGCGAGTATTGTAGACATAGCAGGACTTGGCGGACTAGTTAAGAAAGTTCGTTTTTTATGCGGACACACCCATGGTGGACATACGAAACACAGTTTATTTGTCCCATACGCATTATCTGACGAGTATGAATCAGAATTTATCCGAGGGATTTATAGGGTTGGGAATAACTTTGTTCAAATGGCTAACGGTATCGGACAACACCCACAAGCAACATTTAGGCAGATCCCGGCCCAAATAGTAATAAACGTGTATGGCGATTAAGATTTCGTTTCTGTGTGATGATCCGCACTTCTCCTGTTCTTGTCGGTTGTGATCATTGCCGCCCAAAGGCCACCTGTCATCACAAGCAATCCTAGCGTCACCATCATTACATCAAAATAAAATTGACTAACATTTGCAATCTGACCAACGAAAAAAATTGATAATGCTATGAACACGCTATTTACCATGTCGTAGACAGCATATTCTCTTGCTTCCCTACCTACTTCAAGATTAGTTGCAAATAACTTTCTCCATGGATTCAAGTTCATTGCAACGCCCAAGCTAAATATAACCTGCAACACATAATACTGGTTCGCTGAAGTTAAGGTGGGATAAAAAAGAAATGGAAGTCCCATTAATACACAGCCTATTGTTAATACGAATATCTCATCTCTGTCGTTTTTGATTTTGTCCAAAACTCTACTAATGGGAAGTTGTAGCAAACCTCTTATGACATAGTAAATCGCTCCACCAATTCCAACAATCTTAATCACATCCTCACCTAATTTATGTTCTAAGTATATTCCGGATAACGTAGCAATTATGAGATAAAATCCCCAGGTGAATAAATCCGAAAACGTTAGTAACCAGAATGTCTTTGTAAAAATTAATTTACCAAAAACTTGATGTTTAATAAAAGGCATACTCAGAATAAATCAAATTAAGTTCAATTTATTATACACACGGCCACCGAACTTGATAAGCTTAGAAATATTATTCATAATGAAAGTAAAATGAAAAATCTATCAAATAACATCAGGATCTTGATAAATTCTATATCTATATTTGGATTAGTCAGCTCTGTCTTTAAATTTATTTTTACGACATTATTATTGCTTGTTTATGTAACGATCGTGACCGTTTTTATTGTTCAATATGAGCTAATTTTAATATTATCACGCATCTCCACATTGATAATTAATATTCTTAATTCATTTTCCTTAATTTCTTAAAGGATTACTTTACAAATTTTCAGTAATTACTTATTCTATATATATTATCCATAAATTATCTGCCATGAAAAAATTATTTATCACACTAATACTGACATTAACTATACTTTTTTTAAATCCCACAAACCTCTATGCGTTAACACTAACACCTGGTAGTGGGACATTCCCAGTCTCTGGTAACAAAACAATAAATATCACTGCAAATTCAACTACCCCGACAACAACTATACAGCTTAGACTCACCATTAATAACGCAAAAGTTGTCAGCTTTAGTGGTTCTGGTGGAAACCTTCTATCAATTGGGGTTTGTGACTCAAACGGAGCGACATTCCGATCGATTAGTACAACTAAGTACGAGGTATGTGTTGATCTTGCAAGTACTAGTAGTCCTATCGCAAACGGTACTGCTCTAGGTTCCATCACATTGGCTAGTTTGAGTTCATCTGGAGGTGCTTTCACAATCACTGGTGGTGAGGAGAATGGATACGTAACAGGGAGTACACTCACAGAACCTAAAGCAGGTGTCCTAGGTTCATACGTCTTCGGAACCTCGACAGGTGGAGTGACTGTATTACCTAATACTGCACTATCAGATTATATGCCGAACAGGGGAATTCTAGGCGGTGCTATTTTAATCTCTGGTATTGTTAGTCTAGGTGTCGCAATAAAAATCTTTCTATTAGACAAAAGAAGAGAGCTTTTATAAGTCCAGTTTTTTATCATGTCTATCTCCTCTATAATCGAAACGAACGATACTGGTCCTGATGAGAGTGTGCCAAAATCAGAATTGCCAAGTTTAAGAAACTCATTATTCAAACCTAAGAATTTAGCAATTATGCTTATAATCAGCATTTTGTTAAATGTGTTACTAATTATTGTCTCAATTTCTGCAGCAGGAAGTAGTAAACCTGCGAATTCTACAGTTGTTCCTACTCGAAGAGTAAATACTTCTCCTGTGGCTACAATTAAACCCACTCTAAGACCGACACTTTCACCAGAAGAATCCCAAAATTTACATTTGGAATGTTTCCGAGATTGTGAGGTAGATAAATTAATTGACACGGTTAGAACAGTGGCCCTAGAGGTGAAAAACTTTAAATCTAACTCAACTTTTACCTCTTATAAAGATCGCAATTGCTACGGTAATTATTTGGAAAATGATTCTCCCGACAAGGAATACAATAGCTACTATGCTGAAACTTGCGAGAACTCTTACATCTCCAAACCTTCCGCAACAAGTATTCATATTGGAGATACTTTCTATGTACTAAATAATTCTGGGAACTGGAATCTTGATAGTAAGGCTAGATTTGGTCAATCTAAATTGATTAGAGTTGTAGACGAAATAAAAGCACAACAAGAAAAGTCAATCAAAGAATCAGCCCGAGGCATCGACTACAAACAAATTGTCACGACCAGCAAGACAATAAACGATTTAAGTCAACAAGTCACGAAAACAGCTACTATGACAATAAATAGTCGTCTTGAAGTGATTGACTACACTATCGACATCGAAAAAGTATCACTTGAAAAGGGATATTTCTTTGGTTTTGGAGAAAACAACAATATTGAAGCTCCGCTCTGAATCCTCAGAATCCGTAATTAATATCTTTTCTCTTCCTACCCCTATTCATTTTCTTTGATTTCAAGGATTTTACTTGAATATTCTCAAGTATTGGGCTCAACTGTGTAATTTTGGCTTCGGGGAATATGAAATTCACTACACCTGACTCAATAAATGTTTCTATATCATCATCAGTAAGGGATATTTTGTCGGCACAAATATATGCAGGGATTGTAGTTTTGGATATTTTCCTAATAATTTCGACTACAAAATCAAGTACCTCATCTGAAAGTTTTTTGGAATTCTCACAACCTAAGTTTGTATTAAGTTTTTCTAAATCAATCACTATCGAATCAACTCCCTCGTCAGCAATTTTGTTTACGGAGATGCCTGCTAAAGGAGATGCAATTTCTACAAACATCTTAAATGTTGCCGACCTGCGAATACCCGATGATACTGAGTTCTTCTTTAATAATGATAGTTCGTCACCAGTTCGCACATCTGGGAAGGTTATTGAAACATTTTTCAAATCTGTTTTATATTTTAGACGTTTTATTAAATCCAATTGAAAATCCAGTACTTCTGTTTCTGCAAGAAGTTGTTTCGAATTATCAACAACATCTAATAGGATAAAAATCTTTTCTGAATTTGCATATAGAGTAAAATATCCTTCTAGAAAATCAATGAACCTTCTTTTCGTATGAGAATTTCTTACGAGTTCGTACTTGTCTATATCAAGGGATTTTAATATTGAACTCAGCTTAAAAAAAACGCCTTTTGTCTTATTTAAAATTTTAGGATTTTCAACATTCACAATCTGAAGATATTCACATGCCGATTGAGTAATTTCTTCGTCAACAAAAACTGGTGGTTTCAAATACCATTCATCAGTAGTGTTTATATTGGCGTTCATATGCTCCTGTGAATTTAGGGCTGGTTCGGTCCGAGCTATCTCATCCCTTTCCATAGGTAACCATGACTCCGAGGACGATTTTCCTACCAAGCTAGGTTTAAACAATCCATGTGTTAAAGGACTTTGCATTGTGACATTTATCTGCTTGGTATTCACTGTGCTGGGTCTGATTGATTCTGTATACTGAGGCTTTTCATTTTTTATTACTGGTCGATAGCCTGCTCCCAGATATATTACCCCCGAGTCAGTGTCTATTGTAATGATTTCTCCATCCAAGACCAATCCGGTAATATCTTTTGTCGCATATAAAGTAGGAATGTGCATAATTTCATGCTTAATATTGTCTTGAAAAACGAGTCCCTTGTAGTGAATATTGCTTAAATCAAATCTTTTTGGAAATTTATTCATCACCAGGATATCAACCGCTTTCGTATTTTCCAGGTCTTCAGCGTTCCTAATTAATTTCGCTCTTCCATACACTAGCCCTCTGTTGTTGCCTTCTCCTTGGGTAAGTTTTGTTAATTTATCAATGGATTGTAGATCAAACTTCTCCGGTACTAATGGGTTTACCTGTTTCACAGGTTTTGGAGGATTCTGCTCCATAAGCAATTTTCTTGCCTCTAGTACGTCAACTTCTCTCAATCTTGTCATATCAATGAAATATATTTTTCCGGAACTAAAGAACCAGTCAATCTTCAGTTCGTTTTTGAAACCTTCTTTGAGTTTACCAATGCTCCGAGCAAGTTTTAGTATTTCTACATCAGTAAGTTTAGGGTTATTTTGCCTTTTGATATCTAACGGCACTTTAACAATTTTTCCAGTTTTTCTAACATACATCCATCCTTGCTTATTAAGGCTTTTCAACACTATCTGTTCGGAATTTTTATCTACCAAATATCTATCCGGAAATTTATGTGTAAAGAATGCGTCCGGAGAGAGACCATACACCACACGACTCTCAACATAATCAGGATTAGCATTATCGACTGACATTGTATACGATCTCCCTGAAATTTCGGGTTGAACAAATTTTGTAACCACAACAGCCATAGATAGAACTCCTTTATATTTTTTCTTAAGTCTATAATCTAAAGCTTCCTGAGTGAACAACTCTACCCATGATAATTTAAGTTTATCATTAAAATCTTCGAATTTTTCTGAGAGAACAATGTTCTCTGGATTCCTCGAAATTGATTCTTTTAAATCTGGATTTAATGACGAAACATCTAGTTTAACCGTAACTTGGTTACCATTGCTCAATAGATTAAATGCACGCAATAAACTCTCCTCCATTAATTTAGGGAATTTAGCTCCTAACATCATTCTTTTAATAATCGCAGCCGCTTTCTTTGTGCTCAGAGTCCCTTGATAAACGTGTTTATTAACCTCATTAATTTTTATTATAAGGTCATTTGCAAAAAGAAAATCATCAAAAGACTTACTTGCTACTACAAAACCAGTAGGAATCGGAGCACCAACCCTATTTAAGTTTGATAAATTAAGTGCTCTTTCACCAGCATATGGCAATTCATACTCACTTACCTGAGAAATATTTAAGATATAGTTTTTCGCGTATGTAGGCGAGGAAATAAACATATGGACAGATTATGTAAAATTGAATTCTAGCTTATTATCGGAAATTTCGAGAGCGGTGTCAAAGACAGAATTCACTTATTGGAATTCAACTTCAAGTTATAACGATGCTCTCTTTTAAAAATAGCAAATGAGATAATTAGTAATACTACTCCAGCCATAATATATAAAGCACTGTATCTTAAGTCGTTATTGTTCCTTATCCTGCTCGTAGATTCTCCAAGTACGGATACTTCTCCTGTAAGGGGCTTGTCGTTTAACTGGCTAGTAATATATCCTGATTGAGCTGAAAGATTTGTGAAGTTTCTTAATTGAAAATTTTCAGGAGTGATGGTAAAAAGATCTAAATTAATATCAGATAAATCACTATTGTTATCCAGCTGTCCCCATACAATTCGAACAGGTGTTATTTTATTAAAACTTTCATATCCGCTTATTGCTTCCATATACGGATCAATCTGTTTCCACTGACTTACTTCCTCACTCTTATCAAGATACGCTATCCAGAAATGCCAATGATAACTACCATCCGGAAATAGAACAATTCCATATAGTATTTGTGTCGGGATTCTTTTTAGTTTATATACCTCAGAAAATAACGTCGCGTAATCAACATCAGAGTGATTCTCTGAGCTAAGAATATCAGCAATACTGTTTCTACTCCATTGTGTTATCTCTCTCTGAGGGCTTAACTTAGCCATGAGAACTTTGTAGAGTTTTGCCGGATCGTCACTCTCTACCCCTTCGATACTCTCTATCCCTTTTGCATATGGACTAAAAGAGACATTCTCGTCAAATTTGTCTACCTGCGTTGAAATAATTCCCATAGGTATTTCTGAAAGATATTTTTCTATGTCGATAGTTGCGGTTGAGGTATCTTCTGCCCTATTTATTGTGGTGGAATCCTTGACTCCGGTAATATAGAAATTGTTGTTTAAAGGTAATCTAATAGACATCTCCCCTTCTAGTAATCTTGTTTTATCAAGTTGCAAATTTAGTTGTTTAAGTGTGTAATTTCCAAAGTACACCCCAACTGGTTTTGTGACATCTGTGAAGGCAATTGCACGCTGCGTGTCAAACACGACGTTCATATCAACACCTTCGGAGCTGTAATATACATCATCCCAACTGATTGGATAGCTAATTTTTAATGGATAGATTACCTCTTGATCTTCTACAATAAATTTTGGCCACAACATTCCCCTTATATCACCGTAAACCTTTATAAAATTGGGAATTTGATAGGAAATATCGATTTGTTTTTTCTCTCCAAACTCTAATGCTTGATCTTCGAATTCAATCCACAACCTACCATTTTCAATTGAAGCGGGAAGAGGATTTCCTTCGGACATCACTTTTAGTGAGTCTACCTTAGGAAAAGGAAAATCCAAACTCATCGAAGTTGACATAAAATCCGCTGAGTTATTGGTAATTTCTACTTTCTGTGTTACACCTGCAGTATTACTCTCCATGAGATTTACCTCGAACTCCATTTTGAGGTTATAACTCAAAGCATCAACATCGGAGATTGAGAATATCGACGCTAGAACAAATACATTTATAAAAATCAGAAGTTTAAGCAGTTTAGTCATCTAATGAAGAAGTGTTATTTGATATTATCTACATACTTCGAGAGCCTGGTCAATATTTCGGCTTTACCGAGAACTGTCATAATCTCGTACAAGGGTGGGGTTGTAGGTGAACTAGTGATTGCTAATCTCAATGTCATAAAAACTTTTCCTGCACCTAGATCGTTTTCTTCTGCGAGTTTTCTCATAAATTCCTCCCAAATTTCATGGGACCAGTCCTCCAAATTTTCTGATTTTTTCTTTAATTCCATCACTACTGATTTAAGAATTATCGAAATCTGATCTTCATTTAAATTTCTAACCTGCTTAAAGTCAGTGAAATTTATTTTTTCTGGCTCAAAATAAAACAGAGTTACTAACCCGTCTATTTCACTTAACAACTTGACCCTGTCATGAACTAATTCCAGAACACTCTTAAGGTATTTATCCCCCTTCTGCGCTACTTTTAATCTAAGTTCCTTTTCTACACTAAATTTTGCATGCCATTCACCGTATCTTCTTTGAAGTTCTTCAATACTAAGGTTCATAATGTACTGATGATTAAACCATAATAATTTTTCTCGATTAAAAACTGCACTGCTTTTATTTAGGTCTTTTACATCAAACATTTCAATGAACTCGTCAAGAGTGAAGATTTCACGCTCTTTTTCACCAAATTCATGCTTGATCGGAGATGACCAACCAAGCAACATAAGAAAGTTGATTACCGCCTCTGGAAGATAACCTTGGGAAATGAAATCTTTTGCAGAAACTGAACCCTTTCGCTTCGAAAGCTTCCCCCCATCTGGATCCAAAATTAATGGTAGATGTATAAAATCAGGTTGTTCCCAACCAAACGCTTCATATATAAGTACATGTTTAGGTACACTCGGAATCCATTCAACGCCCCTGAGCACATTTGTCACTCCCATAAGGTGATCGTCAACAACAACCGCAAGATGATAAGTTGGGAGTCCGTCAGATTTAAGTAAGATTGTGTCATCAACTTCATCACTTCGAAATGTCATTTTCCCTTGCAGTTTATCTTCGAAATTGATTTCTCTTGTTTCGGGAACTTTTAACCTCACAACATACTGTTCACCGCTTTCAATCCTTTTTTGTGATTCATCCAATGTCATTTCTCTAAAAGGAGACCTAAATCTAAACTGCTCTCCAGCTAATTCTGCTATATCTCTAGCTTCCTGAATTTGTTCTTTTGTAGCAAAACAATAATAAGCTTTTCCACTTACAACAAGTTCTTTTGCATATTTTTGATAGATTTCTTTTCTTTCTGTTTGTTTGTATTTGTCATCGTAAATTAATCCGTATATTTTCAACATTTCTTCGATCTCCTCTTCCGCACCTTTAACAAATCTATTTTGATCAGTATCTTCTATTCTGAGTAAAAATTTACCTTGCGAATGTCTAGCTAACGCAAAACTAAACAATGCAGTTCTGATTCCACCAATATGTAGGCTTCCAGTAGGACTTGGTGCGATTCTTGTAATTGTCATTTTTTATTATTAAACAGCTAATTATATTGTATTTAATGGATTTTAGAAAACCTTAATAAGAAAATTAGAATTCAAATAATAAATCATCACAATTTTCTGTCGCAAATACTTTACAATGTAACCAAAATCATCTAATTTATAGGTATCTCTACATATTAGATTTTTAAAAGTGCTTAAGATAAATCCCCAGAAAAGGCAAATAGTAACCGTATTACTAGTATTATTCTTGTTTCTATTCATGGCTTTTACGCTAGTATTGGCCCGGTATTTGTCAGAAAGGACTGAACAAGAAGATGCCAGTGCCTATAGTGACAAATGGTATGTTGAAGCTTCTTGTAAAAGACCAACTAATCTTAACAATGTCTCTTATGACATAACAGCCTGGAGAACACCAAATGAACTTACAAAGACACCTCAAAAAGGTACTTTTTCAATATGTTTATATCCAAAAACAAATACAACCCATAATTATGTTTTCACACAACTTTTCTCAAGTAACGCATCATGGAAAGATACCACACAGACTCCACCCTCATGGGCTTGTTATTCTGTAGCATCAACTCAAACAGTTTCAGATAATTTCCCAGTTTATTACGAGTTCGCGCTTACCCCAACCAATCTTTTAGGTTATGATACAAATCCTGCTGACGGAATTTGGCATAAAACTTATGCTGAGTTCAACACTTTTATAAACAATATGCCTTCTCAATATGACAAGAAAGCCGATTATAACGCAAGTGTAGTTATTACATATACCGATGGGACTATTGATGATCAGTTGGAAGCAGGCAAAATTAAAGGAGGAAGTGCTGCATGTCGTCCCACAGCTAATCTTAATACCACATGTTCTGCATCATCCCAAAATACTACCAACTTATCATATGATATGACTATTTCATCACTCTATCCTACACCGTTATATGGGCCAGGGGTGACAGGTTATAATGATGAACTTAAATTGCAATTGTATCTGACACCTGCCACAAATACTACACACAAATTAGTATTTGATGAATTTTTCGGAGGGACTGCTGATGTATCAAGTGGGGGGACCAATCCTACCTGGGTTGTTTATAATATTACAGGTTTGTTACAAGCAAATAACACTATTGTGAATACTACATTTAAATGGGATAAAAATTCGACGGTGTTACAAGGAAATAAGACAATCGATGAATTAGCACAATTTGTAAGCTCCAAAGCAGCGGAAGGTAAAGCAGACAAAAATACTTTATTTGGTACTAAGGCTGTTTTAAGGGCATATGGTAATACAAACGATCAAATTTATGGACAAAGTGTAAAGATTAACAAGGAAGTTTGTGGACAAATTTCATCAACACCAACCCCAAGCCTTACTCCTACTCCGACGGCCACAATAACACCTGTACCACAAGCTGACAATTTCTCTCAAGTGGTACTTAACGAGACAGGAGATTACTTCTACTATCGAAGTTGCGACATGGATAAAATGAAGGATGAAGGAGTGGATTTTACAAAATGTAATAATTATAACTACAGTAGTGAAGTCTGGACGAAACATTCTGTCAAATCGTTATTAATAAAAGAAGGTGATTTGGTTCAATCGAAACTTCGCTCCCTGGATATTGACCATAGGTATGAGTATAACCAACAATTCGATTATCTGATGGACATGGTCTTCTATACTGCAGTGTCTGAGAATGGTAGTAAGGTTTATACAAGAAGTTGCCAGGCAGTTGATAATCAGGATGTTGCTAATTGTTCAACATGGACATCTATCGCAGCACAGAATGTTGGAGCACCAAATGTAACAAAGATAGGATCAATTGAGACTACAACCTTCTTTAGAAATGGTGTTTATCGTACAACAACAAAATTATTAAACGATATAAATGGTTACGAATTTTGGTCAATAGAGTGTCAAACATATCCGAAATTGAATACACCAAGTTGTTCAGGTTGGATAAAAGATGACCATCAGGCTTCTATGAATAACTATATAAGTTCGAATACATACCAATTCGATATCGGTCCAGGTAAATCAATGAAGGAATCGTTCCTTACCGATGTAATGGGCAGTATAGAAAATTATCTATGCGCATTTTCACCAAATGGTACAGATCCATTCTTGGGGTGTCAAAGAAGCTCAGCTACAACTAAACCCTCGACTGATGTAGAAGCCCTAAACATTCCAATTTCCCATACTTCGTCAACTAAGCTCGAAGATGCAAAGTCTATTTCAACTTTCGTCAGTGATCTAGATAGGTTAGATTTGCCTGTAGAATGTAGAACTACAAAGTTAGGCTCTAACGCAATAGATGTTCAACCAGGAAGTGATGTTGCAATTCATAATTTACTTAATGCAAAAGCACCTTTCAATAGTGGGTTTACAACACAGTTCCAGTTATACCTGCCCTCTCAGTTAGAAGCCTCTTCAGCAAATTCGACAAATTCACCATGTACCTATTCAGCACCTGAAGGGATCGCTAGATATACGTGCGGTTATGGAGGTTCCAATAACACCGGCGTTTATGTAAAGGTTAAGAACAATGTAGCGATAGGAACCGTAATTAATGTAACATCAAGAGTGACAAGTGGTGAGGTCATAACTGACTGTCCTGTCCTTTCTTTTACCGTGGTAGAGAAACCAACAGTCACTAATACACCTACTCCAATACCCTCTCCCACAGATACCGTTATCCAACCTCTAACTTGTGTGAAGAAACATGAATTTGTTGATAAAGCATGGACAAACAAAAATGTACAATTCAAGGTTATCCTAAACGAACTAGCACCTGGTCCAGATGGAACTGTAACTGTCAGAGATGACGTAAGTGAGAAAATGGAATTGGTTTCTAAACCTCGATACTGTGAATTAAAGACGCAAGAAGTACAAGCAGCAGTTCTTGGGATTTCCGACGTCTATACATCGAGAGGTTCCGTACTCTTAAGTATAATTTTATTTGCTGCACTAGCAGGTGGTACTACCTACTATATTCTCTACAAAAACAAGGAGACCATAAGTAGTACCATTCTTAGAGAAAAACCATACTTAGGTGGACTAATAGTAGCCGGAGCAGTTCTAATCATAGGCGGACTATACTTCGTACTTATGCAAGAAGATGTATCCCCTACAGATACTCCAGCACAGGTTACTGGCAAATATCTTGAGTGTAATGTACCGGAAGGAGTTAAGAGAATTAGCTATGTCATGAAAATCAAAGGGGTAAAAAACGATGTGATTACAAACACAGCTGAAGTCCAAACAGGCAACAATCTTGGAGTAAGAACTTGTACCACAAACTTCACTGTAACTGGTCCTGACATAACAGATACAAACACACCAACACCTACTCCTTCTCATACACCTACAGGTACAATTACACCTAGTGACACACCTGTGCCGAGTGATACACCAGTCCCTAGCGATACACCAGTTCCTACTCTTACTCCTACAGGTACTATCATTCCTAGTGATACACCAGTACCTAGTGATACACCAATGCCGAGTGATACCCCGGTACCAACTAATACTGTTGAGCCATCTGTAACTCCAACTAATATAACTGTCGGATTCATATGTGGACGTGCCGATATTAACAATGATGGTAAGTTCAGTATTTTTGACTTCGGCGGATATCAAGTAGGGTTTGCTTCTTTCTATCAGAAACTATGTGATGATACAGAAGCAGATCATCTATCGTATGGCGCATGTGGTGGTAAGGATGCAGACAAAAGAGGAAAAGTAGATATTGCAGACTTCCAAAGTTTCGCTCAAAGATACAATAGAGAGTCTTGCGCTTTGTAAAATAGATACGATTAGAAAAAAGACCCTTCTGAAAGGAAGGGTCTTTTCTTTATAAAATATTCTGTTTATACTTAATAATATATATTACTAAATCATTATGAAGTTATTTTTCTCCCTTGTTTTGTCTGTTGCATTATTACTGATAGTTTTTACGACAAACACAAATGCACTCACCGCAGAACTTATAAGCGAAGAGAACAATACCAAAGTTTATAATATTTTAGCCGAACCCTCTCAGGAAAGTTCGGCTGTGCAACTACGTATAAATGTTACGGGGGGGACAATCACAGAGGTCAGCCCGGGGGATTCCGATAAATTGAGTTATATAGCCACTTGTGAAAATAACGAACCTTTCTTCGAGCAGAATATCTGTATGGAGATTGCTGCAACAGGAGGTTTAGTTGTAACTGATCAAGTATTGATTAAAGTTACGGTCGAATCACTTCCAGGTGAAGATGTAATTTTCTCTCCTAATTCAGACCACGCTTATCTCACGACCAATAATGAACTTATTACAGAAAGCGGAGTTGTTTTAGATACATTTCCTGTTGTATCAATTGAAGAGCAACCAGCTCCTATCGTCGAGGAAGCTGTAACCAACGAATCTAATTCCTTGCCTTTTGTTTTACTTATTGGTATCTTAGTTATATTAGTAGGGGCGTTCCTTGTAATCATTTTTTTCTCAGGGAAAGAACCTAAAAATCAAATTAATTAGTTATTTTTTAAAAACTGCCATGAAAAAGTTTCTCTTCGTCCTAGTTTCAGTCGTATTTCTCACACTTTTCACTCAGAGTTCTAAAGCAGTCACAATTGAGTCTCAAAGCGAAAAGACGAATAACCTCCAAACTTTCATAATCTTAGCAAGTCCTGAAATGAATAGCACTGCTGTTCAGCTTAGACTTGAAGTTCAGGGTGGTAAAATCACAAGTTTTTCTGCAGGAGATGACGGATTACTTTCAATAGGTGTTTGTGATGAGCAAAGTAGCAAATTCACTGATACTAATATTTGTGTAGATATCGCAAATGTTTCAAGCGTTTTTGAATACGGTGATGTCTTGGGAGTCTTAACAGTTGAAAGAACTGATAGTCTTTCTCAGCTTAGAATCAATAAACTTGCGGAGAATTCTTATATGGGCCCAGACGGTGAATTCAAAGAAGATAGTGGTGAAGCATTTCTACTTTTTGGATCTACACCAACAAAGACAAAAACATCTGATGCTGATACTTCTGTGATTGTTTATATGTTCCTTCTAATTGCATTTCTAAGTGGAGTTGTATTCGGAACGACATTTACAACCCTTGGACATGTATTACAAGCTGGAAAAACACACAAAAGTCACAGCAAGAGAGATTAATAACCTCTCTTCAGTCTTTCATAAAGTTCATAGAGATACGTTAGCCAATATTTGTTCTTGATTGGCAAGTCATGAGCGTGCATCCATCTTTGTTCCTCTCCGCCAAAACCTTTCTTGAAAAAAGTTAACCCTGCCCATGGGTGCTTAGAATTGTCATCTCTTGCAATACCAAAAAAATTATATTTTTTCATACCTCTCTCCTTTGAATCTTTAATGGATTCCCATTGAAGAAGATATGATGCCGGTATTTTCTGATAATCCGTCAAGGATCCCGAGTGATGATAAAATGTTTCTCCTAGATAGTAAATAAACAAAGATGCCGCAATAATCTTCCCTTGATATTTTGCAAGGTATAGAGATATTTCACCTTCTTTTGAGAAAACCTCAAACTCTTTTTTAAGATATTCATAGTTATAAGCATGCCACTTTTGTCGCTTTACTGTATCTTCGTATATTTCAAAGAATTTTTTTAAATCAACGATATCCTTACTCCTGTGAATCGTTACGCCTTCTTTCTCTGCTTTACGTATATAGTAACGAGTATTCTTCCGCATATTTTGTAAAATCGTTTCCAAATCCTGTGTCAGATCCAATACCCATGTAATTTCCGCATCAACATCGTGCATCTGGTTTGTGACAAAGCTATTACTCTTCCATAGATTTGAATCGTATTCTGAATGTTTAACATGTGGACTTATTCTGATGAAATCAACGCCCTGTTCTTCTCCAATAAGTTTTAATTGTGGTAACAATTGTTTAATATTTTTGGAATTATTCCAATCTGTTACCGGACCATTCCTTATATGTAAAAATCTACCTCTTTTTGCATCAACTTCTACTATTTGAGCGATGGCCAAAAGTTCCTCATCTTCGTAAAAACCTACCCTTGTCAGTTTTTTTCCTAGCGATCTTTCAAATTCTCCCCAAGCCCAAGATTGGAAGAAACTCGTTTTATATCCAGTACCAGATATAAAATTCTCCCAATATATTTTGTCAGTAATGGGTTTATGAACCATCGATAATAATCTGTTTTAGAATATTTTGAGGCAATACCCCTTCAATTAATATTTTATCGTCCTTTTTGATATTATATTTAAGTGCATCAACAAACCCGTTGATGTGATTAACCTTAAACACCCTAAAGTCGGATTTTACATTCCTAACTGCTGTAATCAAGTCATCATCATTTGAAATTAATCCGCTTGAGACTGCCGCAATTTTCTTCGCCAAATCGTTATAGACATTTAATCTTTCTCCTCCAAGTTCAATTATTCCTTGTGTCAAAACCCATTTATTGCCATCAAATTTCCTGTCTAGGTAGTCAAGTGCCATTAGGAAACCATCTTTGTTAGATGTTTTACCATCATCAATTATCGTAGATGAGTTAATTCCACTATATGCTTTCAGGTATTCTACCGAATAATCCCATGATGAAATTTTATTTACAATTTCATCCATGGTCATTCCAAGTTGTAAGGCTACCAGAATTGCAGCCGCTAAGTTTAGAGAAAATCTCTCTTCCTTTAATCCAACTTTGAACCTATAGATTTCGCCCGAATATCGCATCTGAACTTCCAACACATCACCGAGGTCTATCACATTGGTAATGTACAAGTTATTGTCAATATTTTCTAGTGGGTCGGTCTGCATATTAAATTTGTCAAATTTCAAACCCTCAGAATTATTCTTAAAAAAGAACACTTTTGATTTATTGGTCTCCCTGGACATCATTTGACACTTTTCATCATCACCATTGAAAATTGCAACTCCATTTTCTTTAAGTCCATCAATCAGTTCAAATTTTGTTTGATATAATTTTTCAATCGAGCCAAATAAGCTAACGTGTTGTTGTGACAATGCCGTTACTACTGCTATATCTGGTGAAACTATTTTTGTAGATTGTTTAATCTCTCCTTTTTTATAAGCACCCATTTCAACAACAAAAACCTCTGTGTCTACTTCGATGTAATTTTTAATGGCCTGTGCCAGCCCCACTGCAGTATTATTATTATGTGGTGTTTTCGCTGTTTTGAATTTATCTTTGACAATTTCGTATATAAGTTCTTTTGTAGTTGTTTTCCCATAACTCCCTGTAATTGCTACTACTTTCATTTCACTACCTCGTTCCTTAATAATCCTCTGTGCTGTCATTATTTTCCTTTTTCTTGAAATATATGAGAGTGGTTCAGTGACTAATACCAATACAAAAACCCACAATGGTACAAGTAGATCAATTAATAATGACACGCTCAATGTTATTCCTACTACCAATGTCAGTAATGGAATTACTACTTCACTTTGAATGAGAGTAGGATTAAAGGCTTCACTGATATTTTTTAATGTTAGTCCCTCTGGTGAAACAAAATTAATATTTTGGAAATTGAATTGAAGGAACCATACAAGAATTCTCGCATATATCGAAGTTATAAAAATGAAGACGACAAAAGAAATTATTAGATTTCTCGCACTTTTTACTCTAGGGCGAACTAATTTTCTGTTTATCACATCTGTTATAAACCATTCCAAATGCAAAAAGTACAATACGAACGAAATAATATATGAAAATGAAAGATAGCCTGCATTTGGATTTAGTATATACAAGATACCTGTTATCAATAGGCCAATTTTCAATAACCAAAGTAAGGTTCCAACTTGAGTATATTTCTTTTCAAATCTCAAATATGAAATAACTCTATCAACGCGATATTCTTTTATTTGCCATAGATGCAATAGTTGTAGGAAATGCCTAAAGATCCCTACTAGTGCTGGAAATACAAGCAAGAAAAAAAGCACAAGGAATTTATCCATAAAGTTTATTTAATAAATAGCGATATCATAGTTGATACCAGTTCCGGTTGCACCAAAGGTAAATTATGTCGTGCATCCTTAATGACCTCGAGTTTTGAATTTGGTATTTCATTCTTTAAGTACTCCGCCATCCAAAGTGGTGTCTTCGCGTCATTCTCACCCCACAACAACAATGTTTCAACATCAATATTTTTTACCTCTTTATCAAGATTCTCATCTAATACATTTTTAAGCGTTTCCCTTAAGTCTTCTGATAATAAATAATCATCTTCGTGCACCACAATCTTATAATAAACTTTTCTCACTAACGGTTTTACATTCCTAAGTCCGGCGATAGAAAATAGTCCACCAAATAGTTTTGTCGGGAAATATAAGATGGTTTTTTTCAGATTATTTTTTGGTTTTATACCCGACGAATTTATTAAAATCAATTTTTCAGCAATTCTTGGATGGTTGATTAGCAGATGCATTGCTACTTTTCCTCCAAACGAATGGCCTACAAGAATTGGTTTAATTAAATTTTGAGTTGAAATAAAATCTCCAAGATAGCCAGAGTAGTCCCCCAAAACAGCGTTTGTCTTACTTACTGGACTATCACCAAAACCAGGCCACTCGATATTGAAAACCCGGTAATTGCCGGATTTTACTAACTCATCTTGAAGTGGTGATAGACTTTTTAGCGAGCCACCCCATCCATGCAGTAATATTATCGTTTTTTTGCCTTGTCCTTTTACCGTATAATTGAGATGCATTATGAGAATATAATCTACTTATGATACCTGATTTTTTACTGGTATTAAAGTTTGGATAAGAACAAAGCTTTTCGAAAAATTGCAAAACGCGCTTATTTACAATAACTAAAAAATGACATGCAAATACATATAATTACAGCTTTTCCCGAAATGTTTGACTCGACTTTCAGTAAAAGCATCCTCAAACGAGCACAGGAGCAAGATTTAATCTCAATAGAAACACATAATATTCGTGATTGGACTTCAGACAATTACAAAACTATTGATCACCGGCCTTATGGTGGTGGAGCTGGAATGGTTATGATGATTGAGCCGATTTATAAAGCAGTTAAAGATATAAAAAATAAAGTTGGGAATAAGAAAACTTTAGTTCTTCTCACGAGTGCCAAAGGAGAAATATTTACACAAAAACACGCTCGAGATTTTTCCGAGTTTGAAGTAATGATTTTTATTTGTGGACATTATGAGGGAGTAGACGAAAGAGTCAACGAACATATTGCTGATTTGGAAATCTCAATTGGAAAATATGTATTAACTGGTGGAGAAATTCCTGCAATGGTTATTACCGATGCGGTTACGAGATTAATACCGGGGGTTTTAGGGAATGAAGAATCGATAGAAAATGAGTCTTTTACTAATAATGAGAAAACTGAGGCCCCACAGTACACTAGACCCGAAAGATTCATAACTGAAGAAGGTGAGGAATGGAGAGTTCCGGGTATTCTACTAAGCGGGAACCACAAAGAAATAGAAGCCTGGAGATCATCCAAATCAAATTATTGACAGTGTTATTTCAGTACACTATCTCCAATATTTATTCCAATACCGGAAGAAGCGTTTCCACCCTGAATGGTAATCTCAACAAACCGCTTCTTATCTATCCCGGAACTTCCGACATAAATACCCAGATTGTCATTTTCAACATCTTTTAATTTTTCATAAAATTTGATTTCGCCCCATCTAGTCTTAACGAAACCTTCGGTAGAAATGTTTAGCTCTTCTTTCAATAGAGTTGTTTTGCAATTCCCAAAACTATCTATATACCAAACCTTCCCCTTATCTAATTCATGATTTTCAAGGATTTCAATTTTTTTTGAAGGGAAAATCACACCATCTTTGACTAATTTCGCAAGTTTGGGTGCGTATTCATAACTACGAAACTGTGTATTTATTATATATTCACTATTCTCTGCTTCTACCAGACCTTCTCTTATCAATATGCTTATAACATTCGGAATCTCAGTAATTTGAAGTTCGTCAATTATCTCGAATTTTTTGAGAAGTGATAAAACGAAATCATTAACCGTCAAAACAACTATAGTTTTTTTATAAATGAAGTAACCAAAAGGTACACCGTTTGACCATCTTTTTGCTGAACCGAAACGTGGCGCAACATTTAGTATTATTACTCCTTCCTTTCCCTCGCTTGCATCTAAAATATCAATAAGATTGCCCGCTGATTGTATATCTGAGTATATTCCCAATCTCAGTGCATTAGCAGGGCAATCAAATAGAACATTCGCCCTTGTTAATTGTCTGGCGGATTCGTTTGGATCGTTACAATCGCTTATTATTGTTACAAACATAGGTTTTAATTAATAAATAAAGACCCCTTTAAGGGGTCCGATGATCATATTATATAGAGATCACGAACCCGGTGAAGAGGACATCATCATAAAGTATTGTTGTGCTTTGTAGTTTTTCATAGTTTTGTTTTTGAGTATATCAAAAACTATTATTGTAATTCTATAAATCTAGAAATAATTCCAGACATTTCGTTTACAGCATAGTCAATATCTCCTTCTTTATTTTCTATTACTGCAAAGTTTGCTTGACTATAGATAGAATATGCGGAAGCGAAATCTCTCGTAAGGTCAATATGTAGTAGAATCTCGTCTAAGGAATGATCATCTTCTCTAACCCTATCTTTGTCGGCCATTCTACGCTGTAAAATCATTTCAGGCTTGGATTCAACTACAAGATAAATATCAGGTTTAACAACTTCAAAAAATGCATTCCGAAGACCAGGAAAAAATCCTTGTGGTGTTTTTACAATCGCATGAGTATCAATTATGAAGCTGCTGTTTTTTAGTGAATTGATTTGTTCTGCAACAACTTTTGCCATCATACCCTGTAATTCTTGCTGAACAGGTAACTTTAATTTTCTCATTTGATCCACATTCTCAACAATCCCCTTCTCGGATGCGATTTCGTACATAATATTTCCAGGATGAACATATATAAGACCAAGGTTGTCTTTTACCTTGTTTACTATTGTTGATTTGCCGACACCAGGAATACCGAAAACTACTGCTACCATGTTATTTTATTAATAATCTAATAAATATTAGTAATTATATACATTGATTGTCCTAATACGCTTATAATTATAAGAATCAATGCAAAAATGAACAATAACTTTTCTAAAATAATTTTCAACTTACTTTGATAGGTAGTATTTACCAAATCAAGAAAAATACCTAAGATGATTCCGGCTACAAACCCACCAATATGTGCGAAGTTATTAATTGCGAAACCACTTCCCATAAAGTTTACACCAAGTCCGAAAAGAATGTTAACGCCAACAAAAAACCATAACTGGGATGTATTAATGTAATTATCTATACTGACCGAAAATGTATTTTTCTTAAATTTATTCCCAATGAGCAATCCCACAAAACCAAATACTGCTGCCGATGAACCCACAGAGATGGGAATTCCCTCGCTACCTTGAGAGAAGTATATTTGAGACAAGGTCGCAGCTACACTAAGAACTGAACCAAAAAATCCAGTGATTACATAAACTAATAATGCCTTACTATGTCCATAAAAAGTCTCGATAGCTCCTCCTAGGTGATAAAGAGCCCACATATTTAGAACAAGATGAAAAATTCCGGCATGTAAGAAAGCGGGCATCACTAACCTCCAATATTGACCTCGTAGAATGTCTGGGACAAATTCAGCCCCCAGTAATCTCAGAGCGCTAGTAGAGCCGATATATGAGCCTATTATAGTACTCAAGACAAAGAAAAGAACATTAACAACAATAAGCAGAGTAACTGCTGAAAAATTTAACTTCAACTTGAGGTATTGTTCTCTTAGGTTCATTAAATTATCGAATTATCGGAGCAAAAAGATATATGACTTATCAAACCCTTTCCATTTTATAGCATACAATAAAATCGCCTTCTTTTATCTCAAAGTTTGGTTCTAGCATGATTCCACACTCTTCACCTTTCTTAACTTCTTTTACATCATTTTTTTGTTTTTTTAATACTACAATTTTTGCGTCTTGTTCTAGCCTAATATCATCTCTCATTACATAAACTTTGTAACCTTTTACTACATTTCCTTTCTCAACCACGCATCCTGCTACGGATTTCCCGTTTGAGAGTATAAATACTTTTTTTACGGATGCTTTGGCAACTTCAACTTCTTCATGAACTGGATCCTCCATCGAATCCAAAACTTCGCCGAGTTCATCTAGCATCTCATATATAATTTCGTAGTTCTTTACTAGAATCTTATCTTTTTCAGCAATTTCTACAATATTTTTATCTGGAACAACTTGAAAACCAATAACGATTCCATAAGATGCTTGTGCTGCTTGAATATCCTTCTCGTTGATCTTTCCAACGCCAGCAAGGATAACCTTGATTTTAACCTTGTCACTGTCAAGATTCTCTAGTTGATCTTTTACAGCCTCGAGTGTCCCAGAAGTTGATGTTTTTAGAACTACGTTTAAATATTTAATTTCTTCCTCAGTTTTAGCCGAATTGATTAGGGATGCCAACAAGTCTACATCATTGTTATTTTTTTCTGCTTCGCTCACTTCTTCTACTTCATTAACAATTTTGATTTGTTCTTCAATAATTTTATTATCAATTGCCTTTGCTTGTTTTTCGGTTTCGCAGAAAATAACTGTTTCTCCTGTGTGCAATACTCTGTCAAGACCCGTTATCCATACTGGATCACCTTGTTGAGCACTTTCTAGTTTGTTTTGTTTTTCATCTAATAGTGACCTAACTTTGTCTACATATCCTTCATATGCCAAATAGTTATTAGCACTAACAACTCCTGCTTGGATCAAGATCAAAGCTACTGGACCAAGGTTCTTATCTAGGTTAGACTCGAGTACAAACCCTTGCGCTAAGCCATTTTCGGGTTTATCATGTACTTTTAGATTGCTGAGTTCTGCGACAAGCAATAAATTCTCCAGTAATCCGTCAATATTTGTTTCTTTTTTTGCTGAAACCTCAGTAATAATCACATCTCCTCCGTATTCTTCCAATTCAAGACCAGCACTACTCAACTCTTGTTTTAGTTTATCGAGGTTTTTTCCTGGTACATCAATTTTGTTTATAGCAACTACAACAGGGACTTTAGCCATTTTGGCAAACTTTATGGATTCCTTTGTTTGTGGCTGTACTCCATCATCTGCTGCAACCACTAACATAACTATATCCGTTACCTTAGCTCCTCTAGAACGCATTTCTGAAAATGCTTCGTGACCTGGTGTATCTATAAATGTAAGCTTATACCCTTTGTAGTCAACCTGGTGAGCTCTCGTATTTTGGGTAATTCCACCTGCTTCACTTTCCTGGACATGAGTTTTGCGGATTACATCCAGCAAAGACGTTTTCCCATGGTTGACGTGACCCATCACAGCAATTACAGGAGTTCTTGCAATTTCAAAGTTTTTTGTTTTTCCAATATTTTTCTTCAATTGAGGGAAGTTACTTCTAATTGAGCATTTTAACATAATTACTACTCTTGATAAAACTTTTATATTTTTCGTAAAATTTGAACACTTTATCTGCTATAATAATTAGCATTCAGTTCTTACGACTGCTAAACGATGGAGAAAAGAGATTATTATGAAGTATTAGGGATTAAAAAAGGCGCCTCTAAACAAGAGATTAAGTCTGCATATAGAAAATTAGCGAAAGAATTTCATCCAGATCGTAACAAGGCAAAAGATGCCGAGGCTAAATTCAAAGAAGTCCAAGAGGCATATGAGGTACTCTCAGACGACCAAAAGAAAACAGCTTATGATCAATACGGACATGCTGCCACCCAAGGATTTGGTGGAGGTTCACCATATGGTTACGGAGGTGGAACTTATGATTTTAACGATTTCTCAGGCTTTGGCGACATTTTTGAACAATTCTTTGGAGGAGGATTTTCGGGATTTGGTGGACAACCCAGAAAATCAGATAATGGAAGTAGAAGAGGTAGAGATATTGAAGCTACACTAAAAGTTGATTTTATGGATGCTGTTTTCGGTGTTGAAAAGACGATTGAATACTCCAGAAAAAACAAATGTACAGAATGTAATGGCACTGGAGCAGAAAAAGGCACGTCTCCAATAACTTGCTCCACTTGTAACGGTCAAGGACAAGTTAGGAGAACACAGCAAACCTTCCTAGGCAATTTCCAGACAGTTACTACTTGCCCTGAATGTCGTGGTGAAGGGAAAATTATCAAAGATAAATGTAACAAATGTTCCGGTGACGGAATTGTGAATGAAAACACGCTTTTCAAAGTAAAAATCCCGCAGGGAATCCCAGACGGAGTAACGCTTAGATTCAAAGATCGAGGGAGTGCAGGATTAAAGGGTGGTCCAAATGGTGATTTGTTTTTGAACATAGAAGTCAAACCACACGACAAATTCGAACGTCGTGGAGACGACATTTATCTTGAGATTGAAATTTCTGCACCTGTCGCCACACTTGGAGTTACGACCAAGATCCCGACAGTTCACGGGGATAAAGAATTAAAAATTCCGGCTGGTACTCAACCCGAAACGGTTTTGAAAATGACCGGACTTGGAGCACCAAAATTCCGAGGGAAAGGTAACGGTGATCAGTACGTAAAAGTGGAGGTCGTTATCCCTACAAAACTAAGTAGAGAACAAAGCAAATTGTGGGAAGAATTGAGAAGCGCCAGATAATTATGATCCTCGCATTCTGTAATTAATCGACACGCAATACGTTTGATATACTCGTTATTTCAATAATATGAGTGTAAACAAAATACAAAGCCGGGTTGAGTATGAGAATAAATATAGAGAAAGTGTCGAAAACCCTGAAAAGTTTTGGTCCGAGATTGCAGAGAATTTCACTTGGCATAGAAAATGGGATAATGTACTTTCGTGGGAATTTATCACACCGCACATTGAATGGTTTAAGGGTGGGAAGTTAAACATAACAGAGAATTTGCTGGATCGATACGCTGATAAACAACCGGACAAAACGGCATTAATTTGGGAACCAAACGACCCTACAGAAGAAGTTCGCACATATACTTACCAAGATCTAAAAAAAGAAGTTTGCAAATTCGCGAACGTTTTGAGAAACAAGGGAATAAAAAAGGGAGATCGCGTATGCCTATACATGCCAATGGTTCCCGAACTTGCTATCGCAGTTTTGTCATGCGCAAGAATAGGCGCCATACACTCTGTCGTTTTCGCAGGATTTTCTGCAAACTCATTGAGAGAACGTATAAACGATGCCGAATGTTCTATTTTGATCACATCAGATGGTCTATATAGAGGCGAAAAACTCATTAATCTAAAGGAAATTACAGACGAAGCTATAGAAAGTTGTCCCAGCATAGTCAACGTTGTAGTGTTGAAAAGAACGGGTTTAAAAGTTAATATGCAAGAAAAGAGAGACTCATGGTGGCATGATGAAATCACAGGGGTAACTGATGACTGTATTCCGGAAATTATGGATAGTGAAGATCCTTTATTTATTCTTTATACTTCCGGATCTACTGGTAAGCCAAAAGGTGTCGTGCATACCACTGCTGGATATATGGTCTACGCATATTACAGTTTCCTTAATGTTTTCCAATATGAGGAAGATGATATTTTTTGGTGTACTGCCGATGTTGGATGGATTACAGGGCATAGTTATTTGTTATATGGACCTCTACTGAATGGTTCCACAATAGTAATGTTTGAAGGTATTCCAACATGGCCTGACGCAAGTCGTTGCTGGAAAGTAATAGAAAAACACAAGGTGACGAAATTCTATACTGCTCCGACAGCTATTCGTTCACTCATGGCATTTGGAAACCGCTTCGTGGAAGGGCAAAATATGTCTTCGTTAAAAGTGCTAGGTAGCGTAGGCGAACCGCTAAATGAGGAGGCTTGGAGCTGGTATCATAAAAAAATCGGTAAAGGGCATTGTCCAATAGTTGATACTTGGTGGCAAACTGAGACCGGAGGCATTATTTTGTCCACTTTTGCTGGAATTAGTAAAGAAAAGGCATCATGGGTGGGTCATCCACTTCCCGGAATTCAGCCAATTATTTTAAATGAAAAAGGAGAAGAAATTCTTGAATATGACCAAGAAGGGCTTCTATGCTTTAAGTTCCCTTGGCCCGGAATTATTAGAACAACTTATGGAAATCACCAAAGGTGTAAAGAAAACTATTTTAAGAGATTTCCCAATTTTTACTTCACTGGAGACGCCTGTAAGAAAGACAAGGACGGATATTTCCGTATCATCGGACGAGTTGATGACGTGATTAACGTTTCAGGCCATAGACTAGGAACAGCAGAAATTGAGAGTGCAATAAACGAACATCCCAGTATCATTGAATCGGCAGTTGTAGGATTTCCACATCCAATCAAAGGACAAGGAATTTATGCTTACATAATTGCCATTGATTTGATCCCCGACATGAATATATTTACTCAAGAAGTTAGAGAAATTGTATCTAAGGTTATAGGACCAATTGCAAAACCTGATGAAATACAAGTTGTGAAGGGTCTTCCAAAGACACGATCCGGCAAGATCATGCGCAGGATTCTGAGGGAAATTGCCCACGGAGAAACAACCGATTTGGGTGACACATCTACACTAGTTGATCCTAATGTTGTTTCTGACATAATAAATACCGTGAACAATGGTTAATTATCAAATTACTGTCAAGAAGTTATCCACAAACCACATTTTTCCTTCCAGTCTCTGTTTCCTTCTACAGCAATGTGTTTCAAGCGCAAACAATTGCTAAAGGCCGTGTGTTTGTCAAACTAATTTGACAAAATAACTTTTTCATACATATAATGAAGTTCTTCACTTGAAAATATTAACCGCAGATGGTAACTTTGCTAGATAATTGTAATTTATCGATAAGTCTGGATACAAAGAATAATACTCTGCTCCTGTCAGAAGATATTGTGACCAACCGACCCCAGACTGTCAGTCTAGCAAGCTTACTACCAACCCTACTAAATAAATCCCTAAGTTACCCAAAGGACGTATATGACGAATATAATTCCGTTTATCATCACGACGATACATACTTAGCAGATTCAGAGGTCAATCTTGATATTATCTATCTCCCTGCGGGCTTACTAGGAATTGAATACATAAAATCACATATTTACTACTCTCCTATGATGAGCACGAGCGGTAGCTATACAACTATTGTAGAGGTACTCTACGGAAAACTTACTATCATAATGCAGAGGAATAAGCCCCCAACCGACGAATTTGAGTATGACACATATGTTGAGAAGGCTTTTATTATAAAAGTAACTCAAGGACAGAAATGTGCGATTCCAAAGGGGTACTTCTTCACTTTTATTAACACTCAGGATTTCCCTGTTATCTTCTTAAAAATAAATAAAGAACAAACTCATGCGGATTACAACCTACTTCGAAAGGAAGGCGGATTGGCATACTACTGTATTAGAAAAAATGCTAGAGAAGAGATTGTATTAAATCCAAGATATAGAGAAACCCCAAAAATTAAAAAATTAAAAGCCGATCATTTTCTGGATGACTTACACTTATCCTGGACCAACCCTCTATACGAGATTTTGAAGATGGAGAAGCAAATCTTATCTGAAGTTTTATGTAGCAACTGTAATCAAGCCTTATGATTAAAAGAAATTCTCCTTAAAATTTAAACACCATCTTGTTAAATATACATTGACTGTAATCCGTCATACTGATATCATTTAAATAATTCTTCAACACAGAAAAAAGCTACCCAGTATTGTACGCGAACCATTAATGAGATGGCTTTTTGAAGGAAAAACAGTCGATCGACTGATTCCATAAAACAAAATAAATTATTAAGTGTCCAATTGCATAAATTGGGAAAATAGGTGGTACCGCTGTTCCGTAATTCGGAAAGAGTCCTTACGTATGTTTACATTGTAAATATACATTGGGACTTTTTTTATATTTATTAAAAATTACATATGTTAAACCCAAAGTTTATTCGAAATAATTCTGAACAGGTAACGAAGAATACAGCTGAAAGAGGGATGAATCCAGAGGCAGTAGGAAAGTGGTTAGTAGTCGACAAAAAATTCATAGAAACAAAGGCAAAACTTGAGGATCTGAATCAACAAAAAAATACATTGGCTAAAAAAGGCAAAGAAATAACAGACTTTGAAGCTCTACGAGAGGAAGGAAAAAGAATCAAAGAAGAAATAAAATCAGTCGAAGACGAATTAGTTGTATTAGAGAAAGAGTGGAATCAATTAATTAACAATATTCCAAATATACACAGACCTGAAGTTCCTATCGGGAAAAGCGAAGCTGATAATGTCGAGCATCGCAAAGTGGGTGAAATCCCAAGCTTCGACTTCGAAATAAAGGACCACATCGAATTAGGTAAAATTCACGATATGTTAGATTTCGAGGCAGGTGCCAAAGTCAGCGGTTCTCAATTTTACTTCTTAAAGAATGATGCAGTTCGATTAGAGTTGGCTCTATTACAATTTGGTATTAATTTTTTAGAGAAGAAAGGGTTCACACTAGTTATGACTCCTGATTTGGCAAAATCTCGCTTTTATCTCGGGACAGGTTACGCACCAAAGGGAGACGAAGCACAAATTTACGAAATTGATGGAGAAGACCTTGGTCTAATTGCAACAGCGGAAGTTACTATGGCAGGTTTACATGCAGATGAAATCCTAAAAGCAGAGGACTTACCTATTAAGTATGCAGCAGTCTCTCATTGTTTCCGAAAAGAAGCAGGCGCTTACGGAAGATATTCAAAAGGTTTATACAGAGTTCACCAATTCACAAAGCTCGAGATGTTTATTTATAGTCTACCCGAGCACTCGGAAGCTATGCATCAAGAGATTTTAAGAGTAGAAGAGGAACTTGCTCAAGCACTCGAGATTCCTTATAGGGTGTTAGAAATGTGCAGTGGTGATCTTGGTGCAATCGCCTCTAGAAAATATGATCTTGAGGCTTGGATGGCAGGCAGGAATGACTACGGAGAAATTACATCAACATCAAATACAGATGATTTTCAAGCAAGGAATCTTAATATCAGAGTAAGAACAGAAAAAGGGAACGAATACGTACATATGTTAAACGGAACTGCATTGGTGACCTCGAGAATTCCAATAGTGATTATGGAGAATTTCCAACAGAAGGACGGATCTATCAAAATTCCTAAAGCGCTTGTTCCATATTTTGGAAAAGAGTACATAGGGAAATAACCTACTAATTCCGACAATAATTACTACAAGTACGATAAAATTTTTGCAATTTTTGTCAAGTGTTGATTTTATATGTATCATAATAGTATAAATTTTATACATAATTATGAATACACCCAACCCTCAGAGTAGTCCGGCCGGTACAAATACTCCGAATCCTTTACAAGATCCTTCACCAAACGGGAACGGCATAACATCCTTCCCATCAGAACAACAATTATCAGATACTCCGGATTTAAATACAGCTCCAATTGATCCCGTATCAATACCCACAGCTACTCCCAATGAACAGTATCCATATCAACAAAGCGAACCTGTTCAACCCACAAGCGTGGAGCCACAACCTACTCAACCGAATACTCTACAAAGTTCAGACTATACACAGAATACAAATACACCAGTAAGTTATGCACCACAAAACATAACGCCCGAAGTAAACACAACAGGAACATTGAATACTGCAATCAACAATCCAGTTCAGAGCGAATCAATACAATCACCCGTAACAACTACAGAAGCAAATGCTAAGAATGGCTTGCCTAAGATTTTGAAGATAATTCTTCTTGTAGTTATTGTTTTCATCTTCTTAGGGACTTTGTCTGTTGTCGTATTTGGTGCCAAATACCTAAAAGAAAATCATATTCCATTAGTATCCGGGTTAACCGAAACAATTTTATTATCCGAAGGGGAACAATTCAGTACAAGGGTTGAGTATTTATTCGATCTCGGTATGTACAAAACGCTGACAATGGAAAATAGCCCGTTAAAACCAGACTTTGACCCTCAAGAAATAAAACCTATTGGTGCTGACAAAATAATTGATGAAGTTGAAACAGCAGAGCAGATAAACTATGATACATCCCTTAAACTCAAATATACATTGGCAGAACCTCTTCCACCAGTCCTTGGAATAAAGGATCCAGGTGAAATCACTGCTGATAGTATTAGCAAAATTCTTTCATCTAAAGAAGGGACAATTAGTTTCTCGTCACAAGACTCTGTTCAATTTAACAATCAGGATCGAGCCAGAAATATTACAAATATTGAATTTGATGTTCCTGGAGTCAATTTAAACACAGGATTTGAGACCAGGATTATAGATAAATTAATATACTTCAACCTTGACCGTTTCCCCCGAAACGATTATCTAGAAGTTGAAGATATTGAGGGACAATGGTTAATGCTGGACCCTGAGTCATTAGCAAGAGAAGCTGGCATAGAAGCAAATGTATACGATCCAGAGGAATTAATAAACGAGTTCACTAGTGATGATCAAACTGAGTTGAAGAAAGTAGATTACGATAAGATGATTCAGTTAATTAATAGCACGGCTGTACAGAACTCAATAACAAAAAGTTTTGATGAGAAAGTTTCTGAAACAAATGCACGTTGCTATGTTATGTCCCTTACGAAAGACAACGTATTTAACATTTACAAAGAAGCAGGGAAATTATTTGACAATAATTACGACGAGGAGAATTACAAAGAAATGCGTGACGAAGACTACCCATTCAAAAAAGCAGATTTAACCTTATGCTTTGCTAAATTAGAAAGCTACCCAGTGAAAGTAGCTTTTGATTTCGAATTCGAAGAATATGAAAATACTGTAGAAGGGCTTTTCGAATTTAAAATGACTGGAATGAAAATGGTCACCCCAGTAGAGAAGCCTGCTGACGCAAGAACATTCACTCTTAAAGATTTAGAAGGATTAGTAAAACAACCAAATTATATTACAGAACCTAGCTTGCGCGAGATTGAACTTGAGGATGATCTGTATGATGATTACTCAAGTCAAGATTTCTATACTAGAGAAAATGTATGCGACTATCTTGGTTATTACAATGTTTGTGATTTATGTACAAACGACTCGCCAGACTGTCAGGTTTGCCTTGACAGTTATAACGACTCATTTGATAGCGGAACTGTCATGACAATAGATATGCAGGAAAAATGTCTATAAAGTAATTACAAATAGATTTGTTTACGGTTGAAACATTTTTAACCAAGATTTGCCCTAGGCTCTCTTTCTAGAGCCTCATGGCTTTCAACAAATTGCTTGCTATGGTACCTTCTACATGCCACCAATCCGATCATTGCTCCATTGTCCATATAGAGTTTACTTGAGCTTGGAAAGTATGCCTTAAGCTTGAAATTAGCCGCAGTTTTTCTTATTGATGCTCTAATTTTTGCACTTGACGCAACTCCACCACCAACTAATATCAGTTTAGGTTGATATTTGATGATTGCCAATTCAAGCTTGTCTTGCAAATGCACGGTTGCTGAATTTTCAAAACTTGCACACACATCATAGGTATCTTGTTTTGAGAAATCTTTGAGTTCTTTTTTCAGAAGGTAGTACACCGCAGTCTTGAGACCTGAAAAACTAAAATCTAAACTATCCTTCTTGTTTCGCATTGGTATGGGTAACACGAATCTTGTTGGATCTCCCTTTTTTGCAAACTCGGTAACAACCGGACCAGCAGGATAACCCAAGTCTAGCATCCTTCCAATCTTATCAAATGCCTCTCCGATTGCATCATCGAGAGTTTGACCTACAACTTCGTACTCTCCTAAATCATTAACAAGTATTATTTCAGTGTGTTTCCCTGAAATAATTAATCCCAATGCTGGAAAATCGTTTTTTACAAGAGTTAAACCTTTTTGTCCTAAACTATTTTTTGCAGTTGCCGACAAAAGGTGTCCTTCCAGATGATTAACAGCAATTAATGGTTTCTCATATTTCAATGAAATTTCTTTAGCCTTTTCTATGCCCACTTCCAAAGCAATTGCTAATCCAGGTCCGTAAGTGACCGCTACTGCGTTGATATTCTCCAAAGTCAATCGTTTTTTATAACTTCGAGATGCAAGTAGAAGAGATTTTTCAATTACGCTATCAATTCTTTCCTGATGAGCCCTTCTCGCAATATCAGGGACTACTCCACCCCAGATTTTATGCAAGCTAACTTGTGAAGATACAACATTTGAGAGAACATCATCTCCATGAGTGATGCCTGCAGAGGTTTCATCGCAGGAAGTATCGATTGCCAAGATTATTGGTTTGTCGCTAATTATTCCCATATCAATAAACTCCTTTTGTCGGCATCAATATAGGCTATGTCGATTTTTGCAATTTTCAATCCTTTATCTTCTGCAATTTTGGATAAATAATCTTCAACTCCGGCGGACCATTCTACAGCGATGACATTGCCTTTGGTAAATAGTTTATCGATTGAGAGTTGTTTCAGTTCAGAGATATTAGTCAGTCTCCAAGTATCGATATGTATTAATTTCCCGTTTGGAGTCTCATACTCTTCGATAATCGAATACGTCGGAGATTTTACAATTTCTTCGATCCCCAATTCTTTGGCAATTCCTTTAACAAATTGCGTTTTCCCTGCCCCTAATTCTGCATTTAGCAAAATTATTAATCCACTTTGGATAATCTTTTTCAGATTATTCTGAATAAATGTCTCACCATGAGTACGCATTTCCTCTTCGTTATTGACCAAAATACCATTCTGAGCGACCTTTAAATTACCTTCCCTTAACACCTGCATAGACTCCCTAGTTGTATCAACCACTGTTGAGGGGGGATTTTTTGGTAATTCACCTGCGTCTATTACTAGATCAATTAACCCTTTTTGACTCTCCGATAAATTTTCAAGAATATCGTTAATAGTATATGGAGTTTTTTTACCAGAAGAATTTGCAGACGTGGCCGTGATTGGTGTATTTAATTTTTCAATTAATTCAAGAATGAATTGATAGTTTGGAATTCTAATACCAAGTGTATTAAATTCGGATTCAATATCCTTGATGACATTACCTTTTGATTCAGAAATCACAGTTACTGGGCCTGGAAGAAACTTCTCGTAAACGCTTTTTGCTGTTTTGTTAAGTATTACATATCTTTCTGCCATTTCTTGATTATATACAGCTATACTTATAGCTTTCCCCGAAGGTCTTTTTTTATATTTTAATAATTTCTTCACAGCTTTTTTATCATTTGCCAATACCCCCGCACCATAGCAAGTTTCGGTTGGATAAACAACTAGACCTCCGCCTTTAAAAACAGAGACAATTTCGTCGAGTATTTCTTTTTTATTTTTATTATTGAGTTTTAATATCTTCATAACACTGTAATTATACAGCAGATTGCTCAATCCAAGTAGTTTAATCGTGTTCTGACGACTATATTAAATCGAGGAGGACATAAATTACTAATGACCCAAAAACCGCCATTGCTAATCCCCATATCATTAAATTTCTAAACAATTTTCCTTTCTCAGCTTGATCTATCTGTGCTGTCGCAATACAAATTGCTCCAAGAGTCGACAATGGAGACACATCTACCATATGGGACCCTACATTAACTGCTATTAGCATCTCTGTGATATTACCACCGCCAATTTTTTCGACAATAGAAGGAATTAGTGGAATAAAAGCAGGCATCACAACTCCACTCGAACTTGAATACGCAGAGATAATTCCCGTAGTGATAGAAAGTATTCCATTTATGTTATTAACTGAAGCGACTTTTGATATCAAATCGGTCGCAAGGTCTAGTCCCCCACCCTTTTCCATCACACCAATCAGAACCGTTACACCTGTCACTAGGAGTATGGCGTCCCATGGAATTTGTTTAATGGTTTTCTCAGAGTCCCCAATATTGAATATCAACAAAGCAACTGCTAAACCAAATGCTACAAAAGTTATCGGCAACTTCAGTACAATTACACAGAATACAAGTAAAATTATTGCAATGATTGTAATTTTCTCCTTTCCGGTGAATTTACCTACTTTCTGAAGGACTTCTACACTTTTTGAGGACAAATATCCTTTGAAGATTACATAAGCCAATAGCGCGCTCAATGATTGAATTATTGCAGTTCCAATGAATATCTTCAGTGGCAATCCGACATCCGTAACTCCAATTTTGTTTATCAATCCAGTGCTTACAACCCCGGTAGGGGCGACAGGAGAAAATGCTCCAGCATTAGCACCAGTTGCGACCATTATAGCCATAAGTAGCGGACTAATTTTAGATTTTGCAGAAAGTTGCATCGCGATTGGCGCAATCAATAAGGTGGCAGCTATATTACCTGGTCCAATGGCCGATAAAACAAATGTTAAAACGAAGATCGAAATTGGTAATAATTTGGTATTTCCGCAGACCTTAGATATCAAAGAGTCTGTCAGTTTGGCTAAAGATCCATTTGTTGATGCGATACCAAAAAAAAGCGTGATTCCTACTAACATTAAAAACAAGTGCGAGGGAAAGAGAGCTGTGACTTCCTTCTCTTTAATATCTAAAATCAAAATACCGATTATCAGAGCGAAAACTATACTCACAACTCCTATATTCACTTTCGGTCTAATAATTCCAATAAAAATAGCTAGTAGTAAAGCCGAAAGAGAAATAATAGCAGTCAATATAGTGAGCTAAAAATTAATACCGAAAGAGATATTAGCACTTAGGCTGGGGATGTCAAGAAAACACCCCGCCTTCGAAAACGAAGGCGGGATAAACTTAATTCAAAAAATTGTACTCTTAGGTTATTTAACCATTTCTTTAAACTCTTTACCAGGTCTGAATACAGGAACTGTTCTTGCAGGGATTTTGATCACCTGTCCACTTTGTGGATTTCTTCCATTTCTTGCTGCTCTTTTAGAGGCTTTGTATGTACCGAAACCTGTCAAAGTAACAGAATCACCTTTTGAGACTGCTACCATAACTGCTTCCATTAAAGCTTCCATTGCGTCTTGAGCGGCTTTTTTTGTTAGACCAGTTTTGCTGGCAACTTTAGCTACTAAATCTGCTTTGTTCATTATAATATACCTCCTTTCTTTAAGATTTCCCGAGTTTGAAAACTAGGATATGTTTAGAGTGTGCTAAATTTCTAAGGTTTTGTCAAGAGAAGACCTATCAACCAAGCGTTATTGTGTCCATATATTTTCGACATACCTCCCCTATATTGTAGGCATACCCTTTAATCTCACACAGATACTTCCTTCATAAATAGCAGTCTGGCATACTTTCCCGCTCCCACTCATGTATAATCCCTCTATAACGTATATTCTTAACGCTCAGAACACGGATATTTATGCTAGACAGGTTAATACAAATTTTATTATAAATTTTTCAAGTATTTTTCTTTTCAATATCCCTTGTGAATGGGTATTTGTGATAAAATTTCATATGATAAAAGATATATTACAGATTGGTGACCCCATTCTGACAACTAAAACAACAGATGTAAAAGACATAGAATCACCAGAGACTAAATCTCTAATTCAAGACCTTTTAGACACCTGCGAGAAAAATGCAGACATTTCTGCCGGATTAGCCTCACCGCAAATAGGAATCAGTAAGAGTGTATGTGTATGCAGGAGAGTAGATTTAGAAGAAAAGTACCCGGACAAAATTTTTGAAAGAGATGAATTATGGCTTGTTTTGATTAACCCAAAGATTATAAGATCGAGTTCTGAGCAATCAACAGAATGGGAAGCATGTCTAAGCATCGGAAAAGGGAAAGACAATCTGTGGGGACCGGTAAATCGTGCAAAAAAAGTAACAATCGAATACACCACGCCAAAGGGCGGATCCAAGACGCTCAAATCAGACGGATATTTCTCCCATGTTATTCAACACGAAATCGATCATTTGAATGGAGTTTTATTTGTAAGCTATATCACAAATCCTTTAAATATATGGCGTCTTGAGGATTTAAATTCTTATATAAAATTTAACGATAGCTATCCGGAAATCCAATAGCCTAAGAAACTAGCCGATATGAAACTGCTTCGGCTATATGGTTTTCACGAACACTATCTGACCCTTCCAGGTCTGCAATCGTTCTTGATAATTTCAACATTCTATAATATCCTCTCGCTGATAAATCAAGATTATCAATCACTTTTGAAATCAACCTTCTTGCCTTTAGATCCAAATGAACAAAAGATTCTATCTGGAGATGATTTAAGTCTGCGTTACAAAACATATTTGGTTTCTTCAATTTATTAATTCTTTCTAATTGGATGTTTCGTGCTTTAATTACTCTTTGTCTAATTACCTTACTTGATTCTCCTTTTGAATCTTTGACAAGCTCGGTTTTACTAACTTTTTTCACAAAGACTTGTAAATCTATTCTGTCGAGAATTGGACCACTTGTTTTTCTTTTATATTTTTCTAATTCATAAGGGGTACAGGTACATTCCCTGTTTTCGTCGCCTAAGAAGCCACAACGACATGGATTCATTGCACCTATTAACATAAAATTTGAAGGATATTCCATGACAGCACTCGCTCGTGAGATATGTACAACCTTATCTTCAAGTGGTTGACGCAAACTTTCCAATGCCCTCGGCTCAAATTCATTAAACTCATCTAAAAACAAAACCCCTCTGTGGGCCAATGTGATTTCCCCGGGTTTAGGGACGCTCCCGCCTCCAATTAATGCCACATGCGAACTAGTGTGATGGGGACTTCGAAAAGGCCGTCGCGTAACAACACCATCGGTATTGAGTAAACCGGAGATGCTGTAGATTTTTGTCACCTCAATGATTTCCTCCATTTGCATTCCCGGAAGAATCCCTGTCATACACCTACTTATGTAGGTTTTACCAGAACCCGGCACACCATTCAGCAGTATATTATGTCCTCCAGCAGATGCAATTTCAAACGCTCGCTTGAGATTTTGTTGGCCTTTGACATAAGAAAAATTATATTCGTCTTCTTCAAATTCTGGACTTAGAATTATAAGCTTTTTGTTTATTCTCGCGATATTACATATACTCTGCATATCCCTGATATCTAACAACTTAGAGATGCCGTACACGTCTATTCCCGAAACTATTTCCGCTTCTTGTGCGTTAATTAATGGTAGAACAATGCGTTTAAAACCAAGCGATTTCGCAAAATCCGTAATTGCTAATGCCCCTCTTGAATGAAGGGTGTTTCCTTCTAGGGACAAATCTCCCCACAACACTGTATTTTCTATATCCACATCTATCTGATTTGTGGCCTTTAAAATTGCTACAGCAATAGGTAGGTCGAAGCTTGAACTATTTTTGGTAATATCAGCCGGTGAGAGATTTACAGTAATTCTTTTCATAGGCATTTCAAATCCAGAATTTCTAATGGCAGAGAATACCCTTTCCTTTGACTCTTGAACTGACTTTCCGGCTAAACCTACAATATTGAAGTTAAACAAACCGTTATTTATATCAACCTCCACTGTAATTTCGTTAGCGAGTAATCCTACTAAGCCTAGAGTCTTTATCTTATAAAACATCAGTTTGAATTTATACACCTGATTACATCAGAAAATTCTGAGGTTTTTATGAAAATCTTGAACTATGTCAAGTATGTGGTTGCGAATTTGCGTTACAAAGCAAAGATGAAACAAATATTTACTCAGTTTTACAGATTTCCTTGATACTGGCTTTTTGTCAAAAACCCTAAAAGTGTAAGGAATATCCTGCTTATATACTTATCCTCTATTGAGTTTACTTGAAGGTCATTTTGAGTGAAGTTGCCGTAGTAGACACTGTTTTTTGCTATTACCGTTTCAACATTAATTGGCAAAATGCTTTTATCAATAAAAAAGGTCTTCCTGTTTTTCTTAGAGTCTTTTTTTACAAACTTTTCAATACTAGCGGCGTTATTTGTTATCAAGTGGGTTAAGGTTTTATTATTAAAAAGGGCGCTCTGGTATACGGGAGGAAGTGGGGAATAATCATCAAGATCTGGGACTAAAACATAAATCTCTTTCGACTCTTGGTCCAGATAAAGCTCTTTCATCAGTTTCTTCCAGTCTTTTTTACCTAGGTACAAATGTGCGATAGGTGACTTACTTTGCTGTCGATATATCTTGTTGAATCGTGGTAACAGATTTAAATGCTCCAAAGATAAATTGTTTAGCTCTTTCTTTTGAATATCCAATAATGCGTAGAGTTCTCTGGGATCAGATGCTTTAAAAAAGACCTTATTATTCCTCTCATAGTCGGCAATCAGTGCCCTTTCCTGAAGGCTTTTTGCATAATTGTAGATATTTGTGCGTCCAAGACTTGTCTTGTTTGCTAACTCGGTAGCAGTTAAGTCCCCTCCGTTTAGTAACGCAATGTACACTTTTGCTTCGCCCTGGCTAAAGCCAAGCTTCATAAGATGGTTTGTTAACATAGTGAAAATTGATATACCAACATTCTATACTCAAATATTTGTGATGGCAAACAGATGTCGTTGTTTTGTATATTTAAACCTGACAGTCAATTCCTATTGTTCTGTATACATTGGCTTTTTATTGTAGTTTTCCTTTGAGACAAAATATATCGAATCATTACTATATACAGACACAAAATCAGTACCCTCTTTGACCCAGTATGAGTCGACTTCTTCAGCAATTTCCTTAAAATTATTATTATTTATTGAGCCCATAAATAACTCGTCATTAACTAGGTAGTAAAGAGTTTCGTGTCCTTCGAAATTCGACTCTTTGTATTCTTTAGGAAGAAAAGATATTTTTGAGGCAGACTTTTCTTTCGTGTTAATTTTCCATAAATTACTCTGATTGGAAGATCTGTTACCAAACGCCACAATAGAATGATTATCTGGGGAGATTTCATCGAGTACATAATTTCCATTGATAATTTTTTCACTTTCAGAACCAATAAGTTTGTAAACTCCTTCGCTATCCGAGAAGTAGACTACCCCTAACGAATCAGCCGCAACAGAATTTACCTCGTTCGTGTGTGTGTATAGGACTGTTGTATTAATAGTCGAATGCATTTGCAGAATTGATTTGAAATCTGCACCTATTAGGATCATATTTAAATTTTGGACATTCAAATCATGCGCACTCCCTGTAATTATATATTCTCGAACCAAGGCGTAATCGTTACCTATTTGTTTAAAAAGTAAAAAATTAGATCCACAAGAAAAGAGTATGTACAGATCCTTTGTTAGATCGAGCCTGCAGTTATTATTTGCTCTGTAAAGTTCTTTATAATTAGACCCGTCGGTATATGACGATACTATCAAATTCTTTTGAGCATAGATTACGGTATCATCAACAAACATATAAACATTTCCCAATGAATTCAGACCCTGATGTGGACTTATTAGCACATCCCGACTCAGATAGTCTGTCAAATTCAATGTTATCTTATACTCTTTGTTTAAACTGATATCTTTCAGTTCAAATTTCCCAGGTGTTGCACTTTTCGGAACTTCTATTTTTTCTCCCTCAGAAGTTATGCTGATTTCTTCAGGTTCAATAATATTTTCCGTAAGATAATCCCTAACTTCAGCCACCAAATCAGCAGATGGGTTGAGATTATAAACTAGTCCTGAACTCCCCGAAGGTAAATCAAACTTTTCATTAAAATCAATAAAGTCAGGTGAGGAGACTTCCAACAAATAGTTCCCCACAAGCAATCTCCCTGTCTCGACAACGAATTCATCGTTTACAGCATGTGCGGGAAATAGTTGGTTATTAATTTTGACGTTAATATTTTTGTCTAAAGCTCTCCTTGCTTTAAAAATGATTTCAGCTTCGCCATATTCTTGTGCCCTCATAGAGATATCTAAGAAGTTTGAAAACCGTCTAATCTGAACCTTGTCGCTGTATCTAACGTACCCGTTCTTATCCACTACAATATCAAATGTGCCGAAATTGACATCCTCAAATCTGAAATAACCATCATTATCAGTTTTCATCGACCTCCCTTGGATCATAACTTCTGCTTCAGAAATACCGGTACCATCTTTTGAAGTTATTTTTCCCTCTAATGGAGTATTTATCAAAAATTGGTCTACGCCAAATACCACTCCAACAAGGTAAAGAAGTATCAAAAATATTCCTCCAGAAAGTGCTACAAAGAGTCTCTTGTGTTGATTCTTTGCCTTGGTAAGAATTTTACGTAGATTGGTGAATTTCATATTTGCTTTATAGAAACCGATGTTGTTAAAATATATCATTGCCCATCAGTTATATCCAGTATTTCTATTTACGAACGTAATTCTGCATAATTATGGATGTAATGAAAGCGCAATCTATACTAATTATTCCTAAACAAACCTCCGAACCTTCGATCATCTTGTCTGTGATTGCCCTTGGTAGAACCTTAGCAGAAAACGGTAAACAAGTAAGCTATTACCTCGACAAAATTGTTAGGGATACCATAGATATTTTTACTGAAAATGAAAAAGTAATAAACGATTCCGACTCGAAAAACGAATTGATTGTAAAGCTCGACAAAATTAAGGCAACTGTCACTAATTTAGAATGGGAACAAAAAAATGAAGAGTTAACAATCAAATTAATGAGCAAAGATGGTGAAATTGGAGCTCCTGATATCTCAATCACTCACCCAAACAAGAACTTTGACCTAAGGATTTTTGTTCAACTGAAAAAGGAGGAGATAGAAGAACTTTCTAGCCCTACCGATACCTCGATATTTTCCGGTACAAGTGTATATTTATATGATGACACTCCAAATATAAATGTTCCATCAACAGTCTACAAATTTATTAAGCAAGTAAAATACAAACTTTCAGCAGAGAACTCTGAGACATTACTCTTAGCGCTTAGGAACTCCACAGAAAACTTTACTAGCAACGTATCTTCGGATCTTTTCTATACTGCTGCCGATTTGGTTAGTATTACAGAAAGATCAAAAAAGTCTCCTACTGAAGCGATAGACAGGGAACTTAATACAAATAAAGTAGAAACACCTACCAATAAAAAAACTTCGAAGATTAAAGATATAAAAGAGAATTCTCAGGAATATACGAAATCAGTTGGCGAGAAGCAAATAAAAGAACAGGATAAAGTAAAATTTGCAACCCCTGAAGAAGTTCCTGCTGATTACGATCCGTTACTACCTGCGACTAATATACCCAAACCTATGAAATTAGAAACAAAGGTGGTTGCCCCACAGCCTGATGCAAATACACCATTGCCCCAAGCATCTTGAATACACTTTAGAAAATTCGAAGGAAATCACGTTTGAGGAACATCAGTGCTAGCCATGCTCTCAGAACTACCTAAAGATCGTAGGAATTCTTCCGCATCTGATATCAACACATCTCTTGGTTTTGAACCATTTGGGGCGCTAACAACACCATATTCTTCAAGCTCGTCTAGGAGCCTGGCCGCTCGATTATAGCCAAGTTTTAATTTGCGCTGAAGAAGCGAAGCGGAGCCTTTCTGAGAGTTTACAATTACTCTCACAGCATTTGCAAATTGGTTATCATCTGAAAGCTCTCCAGCTTCATTTACGGGAGCATTCGGATCTTTTTGTGCTTCGATAACCTCCTTTGTGTACTCTACCTCTGAAACTTGGTCTTTTATATATTTCACTACTCTCTGAATTTCTTCTGAAGAGATCCAAAAGCCTTGTAATCTAGTCGCCTTACTGAAAGTAGGATCCTTGTAAAGTAAGTCACCCATACCCAATAGTGATTCCGCTCCAATGTGATCTAAAATTACCCTAGAATCAATTTGGGTGGTGACGCTCATACCAATCCTACAAGGAATGTTTGCCTTGATTAATCCTGTGATAACATCAACAGAGGGTCTTTGTGTTGCTAAAATCAAATGAAGTCCTGTGGCTCTAGCTTTTTGTGCTAATCTGACAATCGCAGCTTCTGTTTCAACCCGATTAGTAGACATCATCATATCTGCCATTTCGTCTACAACGAGAACTATGTAGGGTATTGCACTAAAGCCCATCTGCTTATTATAGGCTTCGATATTTCGTACTCTAGCATCTTTGAATATTGTGTATCGTCGTTCCATCTCCGCAATCGCCCACTTTAGTGCATTAATTACTTTGTCCATTTCCGTGATTACAGGTGTCAGCAAATGAGGAATTCCATTGTAGTCCGAAAGCTCGACTTGTTTTGGGTCAATCATTATGAATTTGACTTCGTCAGGTGTTCTCGACATCAAAAGACTAACTATGAAGCCATTTGTGAGTACTGATTTTCCGGAACCTGTTGCACCGGCAACTAAAATATGAGGCATTTTCTGTAAATCTGTATAAATATCCTCGCCTTTTAGGTTGATACCAATTCCTAAAGGTAACCTGAATTGTCCGCTTAAAAGTTTCTCATCGCTTAGTATTTCTCTTGCATATACCGTTTCTCTATCTTCATTCGGAATTTCTACCCCAACGTAACTTGTCCCCGGGATTGGAGCCTCGATACGAAGTGAGTTCGCGCTTGTAGCCAATGCAAGTGCTAAGTCATTACTGAGGTTGGAGATTTTATTGACTTTCGTTCCTAGAGCAATATCTAATGCATATTGAGTGACTGTAGGTCCGATTAATACATCAACTACACTTGCTTTAACTCCGAAGCTCTTTAATGTTTGCTCTATAATGTCCGCATTTTTATTAATATTAGCTTGTGATGGTTTTTTCTTTTTAAAAGAGTCTAATATATCAGCAGGGGGGAGTTTCCAGTCGGGATATAATAATTCTTCATTGACAAACGCTCCTTCTACAGACTTCTCTACTATCGCAACTTTTGGACCAGTTTGCTTGTCCCCTGTCGTCTTAGACACGGTTTGAGACTTATCCTGATTATTATCTCGTGACTGATCGCTTACATTTGCAACTTTGTTAAGTGGTATGTTGTTTTGTCTTCGGAAATCACCAAAGGTGTTGATTTCGGTAGATGGCGACATTGCAGATGGATCTTCAATCTTATTCTTACGTAATTTCTCGAGTACCCAACTAAAACCACGGCCTATTTTCTCAAAGAAAACAACAAAACTAACCGACATCACTAAAGGTAAGGAAAAAGCCATTACAAAGACCAAAAACACAGGTGTGAAATTTAGAAATAATCGCTCATTTAGAAAATTATAAAAGTGAAGACCAATTAATCCACCATATTTTAAAGCCCTATCGTCACCTGAAGATGAGAAAAGGGATGCCATAATTGACGAAAAAGAAATTGTGAGCAAAAACATTCCAACCACAGAGCGTTTTGTAGCAAAGGGAAAAGTAGCTTTAAATAAATACAGCGCAAAAAGCAGAAAAAAGCCCGAAAGTAAAGCTGTCCCAGTTCCGCTCAGTGATTTTACAAAAATAAAAAGTGGTCCGGTCAAAAAATAGCTGAGGATTATTACAATCGAAATAAAGAGAAATATAAGACCTATGACTACTTTAGTTTCTTCGCTATCATAAGTTGGTTTTGGTTTGCGTCTTCTTCTCATTTAATTGGAAAATATTAAGTCATAACCTGTACATAAATTTACCATAACAGTAGAAATACTAAAAGCACAGACGCATCATGAAAAATCTTTACATAAAACTACCCTAGGCATAGATACCGTTACTCTTCATGTAACCACCTTCTGGTATAAGGATATCAATAGAACCACTTTGATAAACATTATTTTCTGTCATTCCAAAGGCTTTTCTTGATATTATTTAATATATTCTGGCAAATGAAAAAGATGAAGCGTTCAATATTTACACTTACTTTTACTATATTTTTTCTTTTTGGCTTGCAAATTAGAGCGTATGGGGCTGATTTCAAGGTAGAGATTGAAAAAATCTACGAAATTAATACTCCAAACGAAATATTTATAACTGAAAACAGAAAGATAACTAACACTTCTCAGAATCGTCTAATTTCCGCAAATAATACAGAAACTTTTCAAATTATAGTTATAAGTGAAAAAACAGACCAACTATCTCCTTCGTTTTTATCAGCGAAAAGTTATATCGACGGTAAATTAGTTCAAAACACCAAAGGCAACCCTGGGGTTGATACTCTCGACCTAAACATTCCGTACAATGGAGCAATCAATATTGGCCAATCAAGAGAATTCCGAGTTGAATATACGAATACCGGTCTTACAACAAAAACTGGTGCATTACTTGATATCTATGCCCCCGGCTTTGCCGAAAATTACCTATTTGAAAATAATTCCACAAGTTACAACTACAAGACTATCATCAAACTGAACAAAGCATTAGGAGAGATTGGATTTGTAGTGCCCTCCCCTGTCAGAGAATCAGTTGATGGGGAATTTGTAGTTTATGAGATATCTCAAGAAAGTCTTATAGGAAGTAAAATCTGGATTCAAATAGGAAAAACACAGTATTACAAATTCAATATCAAACAGGTTGTGATCGCATCTGACACAATCAACAAGGGCTATTCAAATGAATATCACCTCATAATTCCTAGAAGCATTACGGAAGCAGAAACAGTCCAAAATGTATATTACACAAGTTTCGATCCGCTCCCAAAACAAATCATAGAAGATGATGAAGGAAATCTTATCGCAACGTTTAAAATCCCCAGTCACGAGAACAAGACCATATTAATCGATGGCTACGCTGAGGTAGAGAAAATCGAAACCCAGGCAACTCCGGACAATAGTGGTAACATTTCAGATATCGACACAACTACTTTTTCAAAATATTTACAACCAGCAAAGTACTGGGAAGTTGATAATCCGGAAATAATTAACAGGGCGACCGAATTGAAAGCTGAAGAAACAAATATTTATTCCCTAATTGAGTCAAACTACTCCCATATAGTTGATACTATTGATTATTCCGATGTTAAACGATTTGGAATCAATGATCGCCAAGGCGCACTAAAAACCTTGCAAGGAGGAGCAGCAGTGTGTATGGAATACTCTGATTTATTTTTAACATTGGCTAGGGCTCAGGGTATTCCGGCAAGAGCTGCTTTTGGATATGGTTACGATGCAAGGATTGGGGAAAACCAACAAGACGCGCATCAATGGGTACAAGTCTATCTTCCTGGGATGAAAGAGTGGTTAAGTATTGATGTTACATGGGGTGAATCAGGACCTTCGTTGATTGGTGGAGATTTGAACCACTTTTACACTCACATTGCTTCACTCGACCCAGATTCCCCGCCTTCGGTTCAACGCACAAGTTATGGGAAACAAGTCGGTCTGGAGGCACCTCAGTTCGAAATTGAT
>OEIV010000082.1_pt1 | contig 60254 bp, 69 predicted proteins | sample 1539231 | NCBI WGS metagenome assembly OEIV01 (sample SAMN03794762, study PRJEB22550) | activated sludge metagenome | feature: wastewater treatment plant; material: activated sludge; isolation source: Wastewater treatment plant of a petroleum refinery complex | place: Argentina: Buenos Aires ...
ACTTTAACTCCATTCGCTCGGATAGAAATTGAATTTGGAATGTACTTCTACGACTGTATATAATTATAGCATATTTTTATATATTTTACAATAGGTTTTATCTGTTATACTAATCGCAACAATTCTGAGGAGATCACAGTGAGGATATATTGAAGATTGCAATTATTGAGGACGAGGTGGCGATTCGACGCATGTATGCCATGAAGCTGAAGTTCGGTGACTTTGAGGTATGTGAGGCTGGTGACGGCGAAGAGGGGATGCTGATTATTAAACAGCATCGACCTGATCTGATTCTATTAGATCTGCGAATGCCTAAAATGAATGGCGATGAAATGCTGCGTGAACTCAGGGCAACCGAATGGGGTGAAAAGATTCCGGTTATTATTCTGACCAATATTAGTAAAGATGAAGCACCTCGTACCTTGTGGCATCTCGGTATTAGTAATTTTATTATTAAAGCAAATTCTACCCCGCAAAAAGTTGTTGACAGTGTTATTGCAGCCCTTGCCGATAAAAATTAACTCGCTGCGGTCAAAATTAATGAACTATAATCCCGCCTTCGTGGGAATGTCGGTAAGCTAGGTATTGCGGAAGTGGGGGTTTTTGACTAGCATAGAGATAGAAAAGAAAAGGGTAATAACTGTATGAGCGCTACAAAAATTGCAATAATTGAAGATGACATGGCTATTAGCCAGATGTACCGACTAAAGTTTGAGGCTGAAGGGTATGAAGTTGAAACTGCAGAGAACGGTAAAGTAGGGCTAGAGCTTGCTGAAGCCTTCAAGCCAGATATTATTTTACTTGATTTAATGATGCCAGAAATGACTGGTGATGAAATGCTTGCAGAACTGCGCAAAAAACCTTGGGGTAAAACAGTTACTGTGATTATTCTGACCAACCTTGGCGAAGAAGAAGCTCCAAAGACTCTACGAGAACTCAAGGTTCATTCCTTTATTGTAAAGGCAGAAATGACCCCGCGACAGGTGGCGGAACGCGTTAAATCTGCGCTTGCAGCTTAATAGTTCTTGGATCTTAACTCCAGCCATAAGAAAAAATGTGAACTCTTGAAGTTAATTCAAGGGTTCTTAGCTTCTGCCAGCCATTCAACACAATCCCGATTATCGGAGGTTTCTTTTTACCGAATCAAGCCAAGGCTTGCCCGAACAATCCTTCAAGAAACAGTGAGGGATGCTTGTCATTGCCTTGGCGCGGTAAAAAGAAACTGGAGTTAATTCGAGAGTGTGTTGCCATGGCTGTGATTTTGTCTTACTTTTGTCATCAAAAGTGAGGAAAGGGCCTCGCTTTGCGAGAATAAATAACTGGATCCCCGATCCCCGAAAAATACTTCTCGGGGCACCGCAAGCCGGGGATGACAGACTTAATCAAAGCTAGGCTCTAATGTCTATACCGGCGGAAAGTTTAGTTGCATTTATGACGTTTTCGAATAACGCACATACTGTTAATGGACCAACTCCGCCTTTTTTTGGTGTGATCTTTAGATCGTCTCGTTCGTAAACGTCTGGAGCCAAGTCGCCAACTGCCCTACCCTGCTCTACAGCAACTCCAGCGTCGACTACAACAGCATTTGGTGGAATCATTTCGCTAGTTATAATGCCGGGTTTGCCCGTAGCGGTAATGATGATGTCGGCGGTGGCAACTTCTGATGCAATATCGTCAGATGAATCACAGGCGACAACCTGAAGATCAGATGTGGCAAGCATTGCTTCAAGTGGTTGACCAACAAGCTTCCCTTTGCCAATAATCACAATTTTCCGATTTTTGAGCTCAACAGCGTAGCCAGCCAGCAGCCATAAAATTGCGGTTGGGGTGGCTGGGTCTAACAGTGCGTTCTGACCCAACGCATCAACGTCTTTTTCTGGAGCTACGGCATTCAGAACTTCGTCAGTCTGCTCGGGATTATCAAGTGGTAGCTGAACAATAATACCGTGCACCGCGCTATCTTCATTCAGTTGATTAATTAAAGCAAGTACCTCACTTTGGGAAACGCGGTGAATCTCTACATCAACCGCAATATCTTCACCATAGCTCTTCTTCAGGCGCATATAGATTTCTATAACCGGATTTTCAACAGTCACAACAATAGCAAGTTTTGGCTGCACACTGTACGCCTGGCGTAAGCCACGTACTGCCTTGGCCTGACGTTCTTTTATGAAGCCGGCTAGTTCTGAGCCGTTAAGTTCTTTCATTCTTCTACTTTAACAGAGGTAGATCAAAAACAAAAGACCGAGTAGTTCGGCCTTTTGTGTTTTACCATTAAATTAGCTACAGGGTTGGTTGTACTGGTGGCTGCGTAGGCAGCTGCGTCTCAACCGGTGGCTGTGGTTGTACGGGTGGTTGAGGAGGTGTGTTAGCCCCACCCTGACCTTCTGGACCAGCAGGACCCTGGTACTGTGCATCACCAAATGCAAGCATTGGGTAGCCAATAATCGGAAGCAGGGCTAGTAAAATTCCGTAACCTACTTCTTTACCAAACGACTTGGCCATATCAAGACTAGCAATAATTGAAGTAACCAAAGAAATTACACCACCAACAAATGGAATGAAGGCAAGAAACGCCCACCAGCCCGGACGGCCAGCAACTTCAAAATAAACGTACATATTGTAAATAGGCACGAATGCAGCCCAAGCATCTGTTCGGCCTGCTTTCTTAAAGATCTTCATTAAACAGAAACTAAAGAACAGAAAAAGCGCAATACCAAACAGAAATATGAACAAGAACAGACCAGCACCCAGCGCTTCAGCACCACCGCTAACCGCATCTGTAGATGTTGAATAACTCGTGTCAAATTCATAGTCACTTGTAACTTGAGCGACTTTTTGTAAAATTGATAGCATTATTGATTCCTCCTAATTGATTATGGTATTACTATAGCCCCCACCAACCCTTTTGACAATAACCATATAAAAGCCTTCATATGTCAGAACACAGGCTTAGTACAAATTACTGCTTCCAAAAAACGACTAGTGTCTCATTCATGAAGACTACGGCAATAAATGCGACTGCAAGATTTTGGTACCCCGCCCGGTACAGCAAAAAAGATGCAGATCCAAAAAGAATCAACTCAACAATTAATCTATGAGGCTGCTCGAGACGATGCTGCGCTTTCGGAGCAATATACAGACCCCAAATAGTCGCCGCAAGAATCGGCAACCCTGCAAATGCTACCCACTTCACTACTCTGTTATCAAACAACAACAGTCCGACAGCGGCCAAAATTGCGAGCAAGCATAGTTCTAAAACAAATCGAATTCCAAGATTGATATATTTAATCATTTCCATAAGTTAATTTTAGCAAATAAAAAAAGTGTAGTCTCGCCACAAATGTTATGGCAACTACAATCAGATACTCTCAGCAGCACACCATCCACTAATTACTTCGGTTTTTGGGGTATCCAATTTTTACTGCAAATTCCGTAGCGTTGTCCTCGAGTTTTATACCGTCTGACTTTTTCCAATTCTTACCCTGCATCACAATAGCAAAAACAGGGGCAAATTACCTCTGTTTTATATGATCTGTACTTGGAGTGCCACTGTATACGCTATTGCAACTAGAATTCACTTTACGTCACCGGGCGGAAGGTGAAGGCTTTTTTGTAGATTCGGAGCTCTAGTCTTTAATTCAACCATTTGAGAATCGGTGAGGCTGCTCGGCCGTCGACCATCCTTTATGAATAAACATACGTCATCAACAATACCTTCACAGCTTCGTCGTCCTTCAAGTTCAACTTTAGGAAAGCAACAACCCGATGCTATACCACCTAAACACCAATACAAACAGTCTCGGCCAAGGTTTACTTCTTTCGGGTATTTTCTTTCAGACTCTATCATGTATTATTACAATATAACTTTGTTTTAATATTGTCAACTACAGCTGTTAGGCACACGTGATTTGGAGGGCCTTAGTCTTGTCCATCGCAGCTATTATTAGACGAGACAACTATAACTCTTTTAATGCTCTAATTAGGTCTTCTTCTGTTGTCCACTCATAGCTTTTTGTTGCTAACCTTGATAAATATGTTGAGCCTTTTGCAGAAGAATGCTCAAGAAGGTAAACTGGCTTGCCTTGACTAAGTGCAACGCCAAACTCCATTATCTGTCCAACACTTTTATTCGGTGAAGTTACTATTGCTACTGTTGCCTCCTGCTGTTCAATTACATCAAATGCTCTACGGAATATTCCACGTATATCATCTTTCTTTTGAATTTCATCCACTACAGGGTCAAACCTATTACAATAGGCTTCGTGCCCACAGGCGTTTAGAGTATCGACTACTAATTTCATCCTATTCGTTAAAGCATCCAGGTCTTCGCCAGTAAATGCGTACGCACAAAATATTTTCATTACTGTATTGTACCAAAAGAGACGTGAACTAAATAAAAGATATAAATCAGTACAGAAGAAAGAGTTGTCTGCTTCAGAACTAATTCACATCTTTTATGTGTCTTTGGAGGGCCAGGAGAGACTTGAACTCTCGACACCCTGCTTAAGAGGCAGGTGCTCTAACCAGCTGAGCTACTGGCCCGTCTGTCCTGCGGACGGACGGGCTGGCCCAATCCGATCACACAAGAATTTGCTGAATTCGCTTATGCAAGGCCTGTCGAATACTACCACTCTGCTTCACCTGTCGTTCACGCTTTCGTGCAAGGTCTATTGTGGTATATGCCTCATAGTAGATCAGCTCTACTGGAAGACGAAATTTGGTAGTCTGGACGGAACCCCGACTATGCTCAGCAAATCTAATTTTAAGGTTTGTGGTTGAACCATGATATAGCGAACCATCTTTTCTAGATCATAAAATATAGAAGTAGTTCATATTTGTATTATCATTTTCTGATCAACTACAGATGAAATATTAGCATTTTTTATCAATTATGACAAGGTACATACTGGGAACTTGAATCAGTTTCAGAGTGAACAATGAGCCCGTCACGTGGTGGAGTTGCTATTTGTCAGATTTCTTATCTATCTTGTCGAGCTTTAAGCCATTCACAACCATGTAGATAATCGCTGAAATAGCCAGCAATATGATCAAAGAAGAAACGATTGCGCCCCAACCAATCGTCATTGCTCTTTCACCCGCTGTAATCGTAAAATCAAGCTGCTCCAGACCTTTGGTATCGCCTACAATAAAACCAACTATTGGGTTAATAAAGTTTTCAACAATTGTCTTAACAACCACACCTATCTGAGTACCGATGGCCAAGCCAATAGCTAGGCCAACAACACCCTGTTCTCGCACAAAATTCATAAAGTTTTTTAATCGCTTACTCATAAAACCATTGTACAGTTAACTATGCCGCACCTCTACCTATCACCCAGCTTTGTAAAAACGTAGTCGGCCACTTTATGCATTACGGTTACACAAACTACTAACAACAAAATGCTGAAGAAGCCATTAATTGTAATTGCCGAGCCAAATATGATATCAATAACCCAAATAAAGACAAACTTTGAAGAAAACATTACCAGCCAAATGCAAAAGATCATTAAAGCCCTGTATAAAGCACCCTCACGATGCTTCAGCCAACGTACGATCAAACCCTTGAGCTGAAAGGCCAGATACGTCAACACCTCCAGAACTACAGCTGCTAGAAATATGGTCGAAAAACTTTTCGCATAAACTACACCGGTATAGTCGTTAAAAAATGCCAGAACAACTGCGTATATTAATGTTCCGACAAACAGTTCTTTAAAAATCAGTTGTCGAGAATTAAATGTATGCTGCTGAGCTACTTTCTTCATACAATTAACTATAACAATCTTACTGGATGAAGGGAATGTAAATGATTTAGTGGCTTATCTTTCATTCACCACGTAATCCTTAAGGTTAAAGCTGTGTGGGACAGGCTAAGGTGTTACTTATTTCTTTGAAGAACGGCGACAACTGTGAAGAATATGGAAACGATTGTAGCAAGTAGCGCCATCATTATAATTGGTAGGTTTTTTTCAGGTATTAGAGATGATTTCGCTATTGCCAGTATGCCGACGACCACGGTAACCCCTACGAGCAAAAGAGCTTGACTTCTATCCACCGACTTATTGGCAAATTTGTCATAGATATACCAACCTATAGGGGCAAAAAGAACAGGTAAATAAAACCAAAAATAAAGAGGTAAGGCCATCAATAAAATAATACCTAGGACATACGGATGACCCTTGGGCTTCTTTGTAAGAAAAACCACTGACGCAAGTAATAATATGCCAATTGCAGGTAAATAATACATTTCCATTAAGAATTTTGCGTCAAGACCTGCAATTAATTGAAGGTTATACATGATATTTATTTTCGCGCAAAGTACGAAAAAGCACAATACTGCGAACTCGCCCCGCCCGACCACAAAAAAATCACTTCGTTATTTCATCATGGTAGTGCCACGAGATGAACGAAGTGATTTTTTCGTGGTACACCGGAAGGGATTATCTTCGATACGCCTTCGTTGCATGCTCGAAGTAAACTTCTGCGCGTGTAACTCGTCTTCGTACCACTGACCTTTAAATTTTGTTCCAAAATTTGGTCCGGGGTTCAAATTCATTCAGTAATAAACCAAATAAAAAATCTACCGCGAAGGTAGATTCATTATTTGGTACACCGGAAGGGATGGACGCTTCGCTACTCTCTGTGGCACATACTCGAAGCAAGCTACTGCGCGTGCACCTTGCGATCGAACCCAGGGCTTCGTATTCGCTACACGAATTACCAACTTAAAAACCCACCTGCGGTGGGCTCTCAAGTTGGTACACCGGAAGGGATTCGAACCCCTGACCCTCTGTTCCGAAGACAGATGCTCTATCCAGCTGAGCTACCGGTGCTCGTCGGCACTGACGTACATACTTTGTTTTGTGATAAATCACAAAAGCTTCGTTTGGTACTATGTGCCTCCTTCTCAAATTAAAAAAGTCGCTAAGCTTTGTTTTTAATTTGGCTAGAACCCCTACATTATAACAGATGTGGAATGTAATGCGCTATACTGAAGTAATGATACAGGTTCAAGAAAATGTTAGCTTAGTTCAATATTCAACAATGCGACTTGGTGGCTCGGCTCGATATTTGGTAGAAATTTCTAGTGAAGAAGAGCTTGTAGAAGCACTCGGGTTTGCCTCTGAAAAATATCTCAAAATTCATGTTGTTGGTTCTGGAAGTAACACCATATTTCAAGATGATGGTTTTGACGGACTGGTTATTGTAAACCGCATACTCGGCGTAACCGAAGAATCTCACGACGACACTACCGTGTTGACGGTTGGTGCTGGGGAAAATTGGGATGATATTGTTGATCGTAGCGTCAGCCTAGGTTTCAGCGACATCGCGGCACTCAGCATGATTCCTGGAACTGTTGGTGCAGCACCTGTACAAAATATCGGCGCATACGGTCAACTAATTTCAGATAGCATCATATCTGTAAGGGCATACGATACCAATACGGATGAATTTTGCGAGATATCGAAAGAAGCATGCGAGTTTTCGTACCGCCGAAGTCGGTTCAATTCTACAGATAAAGGTCGGTTTATTATTACTTCAGTAAAAATGCAACTGTGTCGCAAAAGTGTCAAACCACCTTTTTACGCTGATATTGAAAAGTACTTTACTAGCAAAAACATTGTGGCCGAAAACATTAACCCGCAAGGTCTACGTACAGCTGTGATTCATATTCGGAGCGTCAAGTTACCCGACCCTTCGGTTGTATCAAATTGTGGTTCATTTTTTAAGAACCCGGTCATCACCAACGGCCATTTTCAGGATTTAAAGCAAAAACACCCCGAAATTTCCTGTACGCCGGATGGCTGGAGTCAACCGCCCTATTGGAATCTACCAGATAAAACCGTTAAACTCGCCGCCGGCTGGCTTGTAGAACAAGTAGGCTTTAAAGATTACCATGACGCAAAAACCGGAATGGCCACTTGGAAGAACCAATCGTTAGTACTTATTAACGAATCTGCAAAAACCACTGTTGACCTGACAGCTTTTAAAGAAAAGATCGTCTCAAGTGTTTATGAAAAGTTCGGAATCACCCTAAAACAAGAACCCGAGTTGGTTGCAGCATAAGCAGTATCTTGCTACAATGTTACAAACCACAGCGGCACAAAAAAAGATTAAAAATGAGGGAATATATATGGTCAACGAGTTATGTGAACTCGCTACTTCCGGTGTGAATGCAAAGCAAATTGGTATTTTTGGTGCTTTGCTAATTATTTTAGGTGTAATCTTTTTTGTGTTGAGCAAAAAACGTAAGCTTAACGTGAAGTGGCTTATGCCGGTCGCTCTGCTTGTTTTTACAATTGGAACACCATTTCAACAATTGGTGATTGCCCAGTCTGCTGGAGAATGTTCCCCTCGGCAAAGTAACAGTCAAACACCGAGTCCAGGTACACCCGAAGCCCTTGGTGGGCTAATTGATGATAATCCAGAGCTAGCCTATGATGAAGATTTTGGTGAGTATTATGCAACTTTTTCGGTGTTACCAAATGACAACGCACCAAACGGGGATTCCTTCGATATTTCTACCATACAACTCCTCGGTGAGTTCCCTGATCCAGAGTATCAACAATATACTTATCTTATTCTTGACCCCAACAACCCCACTCCCCCAACAACACCCAGCTCACCGGACAACCCAGACTGGGCAAACGTTTGGGGACGCTGGAGTCTCGGCCTCACTTGTGACCTTGACGATATTGATCACTGCGGCATGGATCCTGGTGATAACATTGTCTGCCATGACCCTTCTGGAGGCACGTGCTGGCCGAATGGTGATGTATCGGTTTATTTAAATAGTTCTGCACAGCCGGGAGTATATACCATCCAATACACCGTAAATACCCAAAGTGGCATACCGCTTATTCCGGCTACGATTACCGTCACGGTGCCAGAAGTGGTCGTACCCAGTCCGATTACAAGCTATAGCGTAGACGGTTTTAGTAACGCTTGTGATGTCTGGCCTAATGACTTTAGTCTAGATTTAATGGACGGAAGCTTCTTTAGTACTACTGGTCCGGGTACATTACTTGCAAACTCTATTGATCTTGACCCTGGAACTCCTGGTCAGCAAACCACGATTACAATCTACGCTGAGGATAGTGCAGAAAATTATGTTACCTACACCGTTAATAATGCGGGCATACTCACAATGACCACTCCTCAGTCAGAGTTTGAAGGTTTTAATACGTATATTCTAGACATTACAATTCAGGACAGCAACGGATTTGCCCCTGATGCACCGGCCAGCTATACTCGATATCCTGGATGCGGTTAATGATATACTATTACAAGTGAATATTGACTTAATTCTTTATGCCATTCCTGCGCTTATTATTGCAATTTCGTTGCACGAAATGATGCATAGCGTTGTTGGCTATTGGCTGGGTGATGACACCGCTCATGAACATGGGCGCTTAACCCTTAACCCGCTTCGCCATATTGACCCAGTTACCACAGTAGCGCTTCCGCTTGTTCTAGTAGCTCTTGGTATGCAGCCATTTGCCGCAGCTAAACCAGTACCTATAAATACAAGTCGGCTTAAGTTTGAAGAATTTGGCATGGCGCTTGTCGGCGTGGCTGGCCCCCTCACCAACCTACTTCTCGCTATTGTCGTTACACTATTAGTGAAAATATTTGACCCTTCAGGGTGGATGTTGCAGTTCTTGCTTATGAACATAGCTATGAATATTGGCCTGTTTGTATTCAACATGATTCCCTTCCCGCCACTTGATGGTTCACGCGTGCTTTATGCATTTGCACCAGAACCACTTCAAAACCTTATGATGCAGATTGAACGCATGGGCTTTAGCGCAATTTTGATTTTTATGTTTGTAGGCTTCCCTATTATTAGTCCAGCTATTTATAGTGCGCAACAATTTATTCTGCGAATACTTCTGAGTTAAACCAAATCGTTTAGCTTTTTGTCATCCTGAACTTGTTTCAGGATCTAATTCATTATTGTGGGATCCTGAAACGAGTTCAGGATGACAGACCACAGTAGTAGCTCTGTTGACTCTTTGTATTTTTGAGAGTATAACAAGGGAATGTCTAAATCCCCTGAATCAGTTCGTACTAATAAACTTCCGAAGCTAGTGGTCGTTTTAAGTCTTGGCGCCAGCTCACTTGGATTGATGGGTTGTGGTAATTTCACAGCCCCGAGCAGTGAAGATGCGCCTGACACTAGTGTGGAACTCCCTACCGATGAAGGTTTGATTGTAATTACACGGCAAGACTGCCTCGAAGAATATGGTAATCCTAACCCCTTTATTGGCGACGCCATAGTAGCCAACCCTGAAACCGGCGCATTTCAGCAAGTTGACGGGATGAAGGTTATCGACCAAGGGTTTGTACCCCGTCATATGTTTGGAAATTATGCACTTGAGTTATATGACAGATTCTGTGGCACACCGTTTTCGCTGAGCACCGAAGAATCCGTAATAAACCCGCCAACACAACCTTCAACTTTATAGAAGTCTAGACGTCACTTGGTAAAGGAAAATCCTGGCAAAAAGTAACAACTTCTTTATGAAGTGAATCTAATCTTGTATTATCTTCACGGTTCACAACTGCTTGGTGCATCCACTCGGCAACGCGCTCCATGTCGCCTTCCTTCATACCACGGGTGGTAATTGCTGGTGTTCCAAGGCGAATACCACTTGGCTTAAATGGCGGTGCCGTATCGTTAGGAATGGCGTTTTTATTCAACGTTAAACCAATACGATCTAAGACCTTTTCCGCCACACCTCCGTCTATACCAAACGACGTTTGTATATCTACCAAAATAAGGTGATTATCCGTACCATTTGTAACTAATTTGAAACCTCGCTTCATAAGCTCATCTGCCAGAACCTTAGCATTTTTCACAACCTGCTGAGCGTAGGTTTTAAATTCAGGCTTTAAAGCTTCGCCAAAAGATACAGCTTTTGCCAGCGTGTTATTCATGTGTGGCCCGCCTTGATATCCAGGGAACACTGAACGATCAATAATTGTCGGTAGGTTTTCTAGATTTTGTTCTGGCGCTTTAAGTGGGTTGCTAACTGTACCTTTGGTTAAAATCATTCCGCCACGCGGTCCACGTAAGGTCTTATGTGTTGTGCTTGTCATCAAATGGAATCCGTAATCGAAAGGGTTTTTAGCAGCGCCACCAGCAATTAGACCAGCAATGTGAGCAATATCTGCCATAGCCATAGCGTTTACTTCTTTGGCTATATCGGAAAACTTTTTGTAATCAAGCTCGCGTGGATATGCCGAAAAACCTGCTAGTATAACTTTTGGCTTGTGTTTTAGGGCCATTTCGCGAAGTTCATCATAGTCGATTTCGCCAGTTTCAAGATCTTTAATTCCGTACCGAACAAAGTTGAAAATCTTACCAGCAGCTGTGACTGGATGGCCGTGCGTTAAATGCCCGCCGTGATCTAACCGCATACCAAGCACGGTATCTCCCGGTTGCAACCACGCGTGGTACACTGCCATATTTGCCGGTGCGCCGGAATGTGGCTGCACGTTGGCGTGATCAGCTTGAAAGAGTTGCTTTGCACGATCTATGGCAATTTGTTCAACCTGATCGGTGAATTCCTGACCACCGTAGTAGCGCTTGCCAGGATAACCTTCGGCATACTTATTTGTGAACACACTACCCAGTGCTGTTAGTACATCGCGACTCACATAATTTTCTGAAGGGATAAGTTCTAGACCTTCACGTTGCCGTTTTTCTTCCGCATCAATCAACCGCTGTAAATCATCATCCTGTAGTGTCATGTAAACCTCCGCTTGTTGATACCTTAGTATACGTGCATTCTCTAGATCTTCGCAAATTCTGAAAAATATTCGACTCTCAGAAGCGCTACTTTCGAAAAATTCCGTTCGTCATCCCGGCGTAAGCTGGAATGCAGTAAAAGAACTAGATAAATACCTCGCTACGCGAGAAGATAATGACTGGATCCCCGATCTGGTCGGGGATGACAACAAAGAGTTGATACAAATTGATATATAGAATTGTATATCATATGTGATATTGCTATAATAAGCGGGATGATTGAGTACCAACAAAAAATTGGCGAGTTAATTGCCCGCATTCGTAACCAAAGAGGTCTTACGCAAAAAGAACTTGCCGACAAGCTTAAAACCTCGCAAAGTGCAATTAACCGTATTGAAGCCGGTAAACAAAACGTAACCCTAGAAATGCTCGCCCGAATTAGCGACGTTTTAAATAAAGAAATTATCAGCCTTGGTAGCGACTCCGTAAACCTGCGAGTAGAAGGTGGCCACAAACTCCGTGGCTCAATTGACACAAAGGTAAGTAAAAACGCTACTGTTGGCCTACTCTGTGCCGCACTGCTTAATCGTGGTACCACTACGCTCAAAAAAGTTCCCAAAATAGAAGAAGTTTTTCGTTTGATAGAAGTACTCCAAAGTATTGGCGTTAAAGTAACTTGGCTTGATGACGGTGATGTTGAAATTAAACCGCCGAAAGTACTGAAGCTTGAAGACATAGATGCAAAGGCTGCACGCAGAACCCGAAGCATTATTATGTACCTTGGGCCTTTGATGCACCGATACAAAGAATTTCGAATTCCTTACGCCGGCGGTTGTAAGTTGGGCAAGCGCACCGTGGCACCACATCTTTACGCCCTTGAAGAATTTGGACTTTCTGTTGATACCAAAAACAACTACTATCACGTTACCGTTCGTAAAAAATCACCAAAAGAAGTAACGCTTTACGAAATGGGTGAAACGGTTAGTGAAAATGTTCTAATGGCTGCCGCTATGACCGAAGGCACCACCATAATACGTAACATCAGCAGTAATTACATGGTACAAGATATGTGCTTCTTTTTAGAAAAGCTTGGCGCAAAAATAGAAGGGATCGGTACCAACACGCTTACCGTGCACGGTGTTAAAGATGTTGAGAAAAACATTACTTACGCACCCAGCGAAGATCCTATAGAGGCCTTCAGTTTTATTTCTGCTGCAATTACCACCAATTCCCGAATTACTGTAAAAAGATGTCCGATTGAATTTTTACGAGTTGAGTTACTACGTCTTGAAAAAATGGGCTGCAAATTCAGAATTAGCAAACCATACAAGGCAGAAAACGGTCGCACCGATCTAGTTGACATCACAACACTTGAATCTGATAACCTGAAAGCACCTGAAGATAAAATACTAGCCCTCACCCACCCAGGTATTAACATGGATAACCTCCCCTTCTTTGCGCCAATTGTTGCACGAGCACGTGGCACCACGCTAATTCATGACTGGAGCTATGAAGACCGAGCACTTTATTTAACTGAGCTAAGAAAGCTAGGTGTTGACGTTCGTTTGGCAGATCCGCATAGGCTTTACATTACTGGCCCGAGTAAATTTGAGCCAGCAGATATAAACTGCCCACCCGCACTCCGACCAGCAGTTATTATTTTAATTACCATGCTCGCCGCTCCCGGTACCAGTATTTTAAGAAACATCTATTCAATAGCCAGAGGCTACGAAGACTTCGCCGACCGCCTAAACTCACTAGGAGCCAACATCACCACCCTCCGAGATATTTAAGCTTTGTTATATGTCTACATATTTAGATTGAGTGCCCACAGAACAATTGAAAATTAACACAATGTTTAAATCTTAGTAATTCAATAGTTGTGTACACTCAACAAACCTAGTTCATTACTAAAATCGAGTTCATTATATGATATATCGTTATGCGAACAATTTATTTGACGTTCGACGCCCCAGCTCTGAAGCAAATGTACCCATCTGGAGGTGCAGCTTTATAGCCAGTGAGTTTCATAGTGCGGTTGATTCTGATTCTGTCGTACGGACTATTACAAACACTGCCAACCTTAGCAATATCCCATTTTGGTGTAGTACCCCGCTTATTTTTGTTGCAAGTTACAGCTCTCACTGCAATGCTATTGCCCCAACCTGAGGAGCTGCTAGTTCTAAAATTGACGTCAATTGAGCCAGTTTGTGCATTGTATGGAGACTGACATACTGATTTTGGTGTAGCAAAATACGGTAATCCAGCTTCCTTGCCTTTCACATAAATGACATCATAGGCACGTTTGTAATCAAGATCGATGTTACTGTAATGAACACTGGTTTTAGAAAGCTGAGTCTGTATCTCCCCGATTGCAATATCTATGCTACTAACCTGACTTCTGGTATTTGGGTTTGAGTTTGCAAGATTACGCTTACTTTGCGCTTGTGTCTTGTAGCCACGAATACGCTCCACACGGTTCTTAACGCCAGTCCTAAGCCTACCTATTATATCTAGTTGAATTTGTGTAATTCCAGACTTCTTTGACAAAGCATATGTTGTATCATTATCGGTCTTAGATGCGGTTGCCATACTCTTTGAATCAGTTACTAATTGAGTTACTGACTTGAGGTAGTCTACAGGTGTACCCGCAGCAGGTGGGTTGTTGATCGGCGAAGAACCTGGGGGTTTGGGTGTTGCTGGAACCGCAAGTCTATGTGGATTGCTACTCGGGCAGGTTTTTCCAGCCAACTTAGCCGCAGTCGTAAATTGCGCATATATCGAATCTTGTGCTGCTACATTTGCCTTAAGCTTATCCACCCACCCTTGCCATTTAGATCCAGATGTTGGGGGGTTAGAATATTTACACTCTCTATACCAAGCTGTTACTGCAACGCCATAATTAGGAGTAGCTGCAAAGCTTCTGTATACAAAGAAGCCACCTACTAATGTAACTACAATAATGAGTGGTAATGCACGTTTTAAGTTAAATCCTTTGAGCGATTGCAGGCCTCCACTACCAACGTTGGTAGCAAACTTGCCTTCATCGTCTCGCTTGGGGCCGTTTTGTCTTTTCATCGGGTTAGTAATGCTAGGTAATTTGATCTGTTTCTTAGTTTTATTAACTTTTTTTAGATCAATCTTGTTGGAGTCTTCCATTTTATTCCTTTGTTTTTTATATGTAATATCTTAGTTATAGCATAAGCGTTGTTGTATATGCAATAGTTAGGTTATTGTTCGCTTTTAATCGTCTGCACGGGTTATTTTGAATATCTTTATGCAAGTTATTAAAAAGAATTGCAAAAATACAACTAGAAGCACACTATATGCCACCGCCCATAGGGTGTTTATGCTATAACTATCCAGTATTGAAGATATGTTCATTCCAAGTAGTGGTATTGCCTGTCCCAGTAAAGCAAAAAAGGTAATCAACATCATTACCACTAAAATTACTTTGATTATGGCGACAATTATGAAGTTCTGATGCCATGATGAACGCTGTTCGCGAAAATTCTTAAATTCTTCAACTGCTTCGTGGTTATTAATAGCAGTTTTAGCAGCACTGATGAACCATGCAAAAATTAGAATAATCGCAGCCAACATGCCCCACAGCGCAAAATCCATAAATCTATTGAACCACTCAAGCCATGTCTGCGTCACAAAGAATTGGCCTGTCCAGCTGTTTTGTACATCAAAGTACGTTATGTCTTGCTGTGTAATAAAGCGATCAGAAAACTTTGTTACTACGTAATATATAGAAAACAGTACTGGCAATATAAATAGAGCTAGTGTTGTTGCGGGACTAGGGAACAGTTTTAGAATATTTTTCATTTTCTCTTTTTTGTTTTTAATTATTGTATACCTATTTTATACCACAAGAACGTGAACCGAACAATGTGTTTATGCCTAAATCCCGAAACTTACTGCATAAACGTCCCCGTGTCATCCTGAACTTGTTTCAGGATCTAGGAGATGTTTACAAGATCCTGAAACAAGTTCAGGATGACACAAGTAACATTAACTCTAAGCTATGAGTTTGTTGTAGAACGCTCCACCATGCCGTTTTTTACCTCACCGAGAGGTTTGGCAATATACACTTCACGGCCATCGGATTCACCTTTTAGAGTACAGGTGTAGAGTGTTAATTTCGGCTGATCACTTTCGGCTTCAATCTCAACTTGTGTTGGCTTCACTTCGCTGTGTTCAGTAATTTCATATCCGTACCTTTTACCTTCAAAATCAACTATTATCTGATCACCAACGTCAAGCTTTTCTATATGATAGAATGGTGACTTTTGCCGAGTCTGACCTGGCGTTGCGCCAAGACTAAATCTATGAGCACTGACAATAAAGTTGCCACCCTGCTCGGGATCGCCGCGTTCAGGGAACCGATGCCAAGCACCCTTGTCTAGTGCTTCGGGACCACCCGTCGCCAGGGCTACGTTCACGCCAATTTTAGGAATGTACACCCTGTTATCTTTAGGTTCGTCAAGATTCTTGACATCAATTGGTTCAATTGGAAATAGCGCCGGGATATTCGGCGTCATAACTAGTATTAATAGATACAAGCCGCCCAAAAGCCCTGCTGCAGAAAGTAGCAACAAAAAACCGCTTAGAAAGCGCCGCCCACCCTGCTTCCGGGTTGCCCCTTGTTTATGTCGAAACTGCATATGTATTAATTATAGCAAATAAAAAACACTTCCACTCGGAAGCATCCCGTATCACTACAATACTTAAATATTTTTCATTCTCACATGTTCGAGTAAAATAGATTACCTAGTAAATTCATCGTATGGTTGTGCCACGAGATGAACGAAGTGAATTTTTTCGTGGTACCCCGGGTAGGACTACATTGTATAATCTGCAACCTTTCTCGAAGTAAACTTCTTCGAGAGCTTTGGATTATCGAACCTCCGTTCGCAATGCTCACTTGAACGGTTCGATTCCTGGCTCAAGATATGAGCAGAAATAAAAAAACTATCTCTTTCGAGACAGTCTTCAATTTCTCTTGGTACCCCGGGTAGGACTCGAACCTACGGCCTGTGGGATAGAAGCCCATTGCTCTAATCCACTGAGCTACCGGGGCGCATTTTTTCAGCAAAGAGCAATTGTCAGATATCACTTTTCAATTACCAGTGATTTTCAGAAATCACACTTTAGTACTTGGTTATGGTAAATGCTAAATGGTAAATGGTAAATTGCTTTTGCCTTAGCAAAAGCTTTGGTGCGGGTGGAGAGAATCGAACTCTCGTCCTAAGTTTGGAAAACTTATATACTAGCCGTTGTACGACACCCGCAATACAGGGAATTATACCAGATTTTTACTGGTTTTGTCTTTGCTGAAGTGCAGCTTGAAGTTCTGGAGCATCAAGTTCAATTGTAGAGCCGGGCATCACTTGACCAGAAAGTAATTTTTGAGCCATGATGTTTTCTATAGAACGCTGTGTAACACGGCGCAGTGGTCGAGCACCCAGGCGAGGATCATAACCTGCTTGTGCCAGAAATTCTTTTGCGGCATCAGTAAGACGAACCGAGACTTTTTGTGCGCCAAGTGTTTTGTTTATACTCGTCAGAATTAAATCAACAACCTGCTTAAGCTCCTCAACGGTGAGTGGTCTAAACAGTACTGTCTCGTCAAAACGGTTGATGAACTCTGGTCTGAATAGGTTGGCATCTATTAGTTCATTAATAAACTGATCTTCAAACTGCTCAAGTGCTTCGCCCGCTTCTATGTGAGCACGAATCTTATCGGCACCGGCATTACTGGTAGCAATAACAATGGCATCCCTAAAGCTTACTTGCTTATTGTCGCTGTCACGCAGCATACCTTCGTCTAGCAGTTGAAGTAAAACATTCAAGACGTTTGGATGAGCTTTTTCTATTTCGTCTAGTAGAACAACGGAGAAAGGCTGCTTGGCAATCTGTGCGGTTAGACTATTGGTGTTACCTGAACCAACTTCTAGCAGCCGAGAGACATCTTGTGCTTGAGAAAATTCATTAAGATCTAGTCGAACTAGGCGATCTTCACCGCCAAAGTAAACCTCTGCCAAGGCTTTACTGAGTTCGGTTTTACCTACACCAGTTGGACCTAAGAATAAGAACGTACCTATCGGCTTGTTCTGATTACGAACACCGGCACGGGCGCGCCGGAGAGCATCGCTCACCACTTGCACTGCCCGAGTTTGGTTAATCATTCGTTCATGAATTTTACCTTCTAAATTCAGTAGTGTGTCGCGCTCTTCGCTACTACTAGCTGTTTGGACCTTAACGTCAAAACTCTTTTCAACAGCCTGCTGAACTGATTTTGCGGTGATGAAATGGGTATCTTCAGCAAAACCTGCCGCTGCTTCCAGTAACCGAATAGCCTTACCAGGAAATGCCTGGTCACGAATGAATCGATCAGCTAGGTTGTAGGCTTCTATTAAAGCCTGATGCATGTATACAACTGGATTACGACCCTCTAGTAGCAGAACTTGATCTTCCATAACACGCAGCGTTGCCGGCTTTTCCAGCGGACTCACAACTATGCGGTTCATCAGCTGGGCCAAACCAGGGTTCAACTGGCTAAGACGAAGCCACTCTTGGTCACTGAGAGCAATAATAACCGGCAGCCCCCCGCCTTCAAGAACTGGAAGTAGAACACTGGAAAGATCGACGGAACCGACACCGTCTTGTAAGAAGAGTTGTGCTTCATCTAGAAAAAGTATGATGTTTTTAGCGTGAATCGCTTCATTAAATAATCTGATTAGTAGATTTTCTAGCTCGCCCCTACCTTTAGCGCGCGAAATCAAGCTTGCTGCGTCAAGTTCAATAATCTGCCTGTATCGTAGCTCTGGGCTCACACCCTTCGGATCAGAGATCAATTTCTGAGCAAGTGCATGGACCAGTGTAGTCTTTCCGACCCCCACTTCTCCAACCAATGTTGCGTTCCTGCGACCGCGCTGTGCTAAAACATGCATCATTTGCTTAATAATATCTTGATGTCCTTCAATATCGCGGTGTAGCAACCCGCCACGTTCAATTGATTCAGTAACGTTCATTCCCACGCGGTTTAAAAGTGGTGCCCAACCAAAGCTAAAGTCGCGACCCAAAACACCGGAATGCTTCTGAGAACGGAGTTTTTCAAATACACCACGAATGTGTGAACGCCACAACAGCCCAGAAATAATATCATCTTCGTCTAACTGAAGTTGTGAAAGATAAAAACTAGCATTCGGAGCAGAAAGAATCAGTGCCGCCGCTACTGCAGTATCTGTAACCCGCGTTTCACCTGGAACCGTTGCCGAAAGCTGAACTGCCTTTGCCCAAATAGTGGCCAGATCAGCAGGCTGGTTTCCCAGAACGGTTTTAATAAAATCTAAAGAAATAGCGTAGCGGTTCGCGTAAAAAATACCACCTGGTGTCTTCATAACAGATGTCGCCAAACTCTGCGGGTTCAAGTTACGAGGCAGTCGACCTAGTAGTGTCCGCTCAAGCACAGCATCAAGCGGTGCTACAGCTTCAAGTTGTGCGGTAGCAGGAAGATCTTTAAGCTCACCGTGATACCACAGAACGGGTACAGAGACCCATGACGCACAGGCCAACAGTAAATAACCAATATTTTCACCAATAAAGAGAAGTGTAGAACCGCTAACAAGCGACAAACCAGCACATAGTACCAACGCCATTCGGAGCCACTTTTTATCAAAAAGTACGCTAAGTCGTGCTTTTTTTGCTCGCGCACTACTGAGATTTAATATCTGCGCCTGGTCCACTACACACCCCCACTCATGAATGCTACTACCGCAACAAGCGGAGCGAGTGGCAAGAACGGCCAAACAACTATCGCCACGAAACCAGCCATCGCCAGTAGTGCTATCATACCTAGGCCAACAATTATAAGGGTTGAACGAATCATTGCGCCAATCACACGTGAGATGATATTACCGCCAAGAACGTTGAGCTTAACACCCAATGGAGCGTTTCGGGTATCAATTACATCTTGCCTAAACGGAGCGAAGAGTGTTTTAAGTAAATCGCCAACGGAAAAAAAATCGTATACCTTCCCTAGTTGCACAACAAACAGTTGGTTTGCGGACCACAACCAACCACGCGAGTACCACCAGCTAAGCATACTAGCAATTATCATAAGCGTATTGTAACAGATATAGTCCCTTCGAGAAAAGATCCGACTAGACGGTCTGGACTGGGCTTGGAAGTATTATATCCATTGAACGTACTACCGAAGGACGAGCTGGCGGACGCCTAGCCGGTACACTTTCGCGTGTCATACTACGGCGTTCATTTAGTACGTCACTCGGGGCGCGAACAGCTACTGGAGTGATCGTGTCAAAATAACGAGCCGTGCGCACTGGCCGACTCTGAGCAGGATTTAGTGCAGCAGATGCGGGTGACTCAACTAGTTCTGTGGGTGACTCCAACATAACATCGTAAGGAATATCTGCTAGCGCAATGGTTGAGGCGGAACTGTCTGCTGCATTTACACGCCAGACTAAGAAAACAGCTACTTGATAGAGTAGCACTGCAGGGAGTGCCATTATGGTCTGGTTTACCGGATCAGGAGTGGGAGTCAAAATCGCTGCTACCACAAAACTTGCCAGTACAATGTAGCGCTGTGCACCCATCATTCCACCTGGAGTAAGCGGCTTAATTTTATTAACGAACAAGACAATCAGAGGTATTTGAAACAACACGGCAAATCCTAATAGATAAGCGAGCACGAAATCATAATATTCATTTGCGGTAATGAGTGCTGTAATATTTTCGGTACTAAAACTGGTCAAAAAATGAAGAGCTGAGGGTAAACTGACAAAATAAGCAAATACCACACCTCCATATGCTAGAACAATCGACCAAATAACGTATTTTGCAAGAGATCGCTTGTGCATTCTTTCTAGAATTGGTGCAAAAAACTGAGCTACCTGGAATAGTAGGACCGGTAGGGCAACAATTAACCCGAATGTTACTGAAAGCTTAATTAGAAAATTCAGCCCGCCAACCGGTGACGTAAAATACAGTGTCTGCCCAAAAGGCTTTTGAATAACCGCCGTGAGATACGGATGAAATACATAAGCCAAAACACTAGCTCCAACAACGGCAAGCGTTGCCCACGCAAAACGTACCCTTAATTCATTAACATGCTCGACAAAAGACTTCTCAGCATCTACACGAGTTGTGAATTGTTTATCTGTATGTCTAACTACGTTTGGTTTTTTTCGACTGTCCGTCGGTTTTGTTATCATTAGCTACACCACCTTCGAAACCTTTTTTTAGCTCGGTAGCAGATTCACCGATGCTTTTGGCTAATTTTGGTAATCTTGCAGCACCAAACAATAGTAACAATATAAGTAAAATTACAATTAATTCTGTTGTTCCCAGACCAAGCATTTTTTCTCCTCCACGTTTATACTATTAGGTATTGTATCTGACTCTTGAATCTTTAGCAATATGACTAACTATAATCTTTTAGCTAAAGACCGTACGGACTAATACCGTAACCCTTGCGTTTAATCTTAGGGTTGGCTTGCTTAGGTGCAACCTCAACACGTGATATTTTTTCAAGATTATTCAAAAATGCAGTGACACCGATCATGGCCATAATTCCGGCACCCAACACCTTAAGGAACTGCTTGCGGTCCATTTCTTTTTGTAACAGATCTTGGAACACTTTATTGTTGATCATTTTTTATTACCATTTGCTTATTACGCTTAAGTATACCACTATTTGAAAATATGGGTAACTGATGTGGATTTTTATTCACTGTTAGGTTATAATTACTTCTGTTTTTGAGAACAAACTCAAAATTTCGGGGTGTGGCGCAGTTGGCTAGCGCGCGCGGTTTGGGACCGTGAGGTCGGAGGTTCAAGTCCTCTCACCCCGACCAAGATTATTAACCTCTGTTATTGCAGAGGTTTTTGTATTTACATAATGAGATTAAACAACTTAGCTTAGTACATAATTTATAGACAAAAACTTCAAATTTTGCTATAATATAGAAATTATGAAGTATGCATCTGTGTTTGCAACGATTTTACTAGTCTGGATAGCAGTAATCATCATGGCGATTGTTGTGCCCGATGCTGGCGACCTCTTCAAGTTGTACGTCGCACTTATAATTTTTACCCTTACTTTATTTGTAATCGGTTTTGGGAAAAGTAAGTAGAGGCCAAACATGGCTGCTCATACATTAGAAGATAAACAGATTAAGCAGATCAAACGTTATCGCCGCAAGGTTCTTACCACCATGGTGAAAGATGCTTATCTACTTTACCGTAAAGGCCGTTTTGCCGAGATGAACAACCTCATCTGTGATGAATTCACAAAGTTGGGCGGTGTTTACGTTAAGTTCTTGCAAGGCGTGCTACTTAAAAGCACTCTACTTCGTGATTGGCGGAGTGCTGATAAATTACGTATTTTTGAAAATCTCGATAGCGAGCCACTTGATATTCAAGCAATTCTACGGTCAGAACTTTCTGCAGATAAACTTTCCCGGATTGCTAGTGTAAGCCCAACGCCATTTGCAGCTGGCAGTTTCGGCCAAGTATATTTTGCTAATCTCCAAAACGGCACACCAGTAGTCATTAAGCTACTCAGACCGATGATCCGCGAAACACTTTCGTACGATCTTAAGCTAATTGGCTGGGTTATGCGTGCCTTCATAAACAAGATCTACCGGAATATGGATCTTGATATCTTAAATGCAATCGATGAATTTAAACGAGCCACAATGCGTGAAACAGACTATGTTGAGGAAGCACGTTTTGCCCATGAATTATGGGAAGCATACAAAGATAACACCCGGTTTATAATTCCAGAGACATATCTTGATTTATGCACTCAAAATATAATCGTTCAAGAGTATATAGACGGTATATCTGCTGCACAATTACTTCGACTAAAAGAACAGGGGGTTGACCCAACGGAGTATGTGAAGCAAAATTTAGGATCAGATCTATCTCTGCAGCTTAAAACTGTAGGGATTGAATATATCCGGGGTATATTCATGCTACCAAGAGTACAAGGCGACCCCCATCCAGGTAACGTCAAGCTTTTAAGCGACAACCGAGTGGCGTTAATAGATTTTGGTATCTCAGCAAAGAGTCCTCGCGAAAAGGCCGCCTTTTATGGGGTACTGCGTGAATATGAGCGCATGTTGCGCGGAGACATAGATATTCCAATGATGCTTGGTCAGTTCCTTCGCTTCTTTGTCAGCGATTTGTACAAAGCAATGAAGAAAATCACGAGCTTGCTCCCTAGTACAGACACCAGCAACGACCTGACCCGTCAAATGGGCTTAGTAGCAGAATCCAATTTTGAAAAAGAAATGGGTAGCGAAGACCTAGAATCACTCATTAAAAATGGAAATATCCTCTCGACCGTCAATCAAGTTGTCAATAAAGGCAACCGATTCGGGTTTGTAATGAAGATAGATGACAGCGAAATGTTGAGGGCAGCCCAGAGCTACATAACGCTTGTTGACGCCCTGAACTTGAAAACAGAGGTACTGCCACCCGCATTCAAAGAAGGTCTTGCCTATGTTGCGAAAGAACGTCCTGAGTACACGCAAGAAACCGAAAGCTCTATGAGTGTTAGCCGAGCCATGGAAGTAATCAGTAAGTGGCTGGAACGCGTGGCAATTCGCGACCCCGCACTTTTCAGAACATTTGTTCAAAAAATTAACGCGGCGTCAGAAGTTGCCAAAAAAGATTCGAAGCCTATTTCGACAACAAAAGACAAACCTGAAACAGCCGTAAAACCGTTGACTAAATAATGAAAATATCCGTGATCAATATTTCAAAATTTAAACCTGCAATGGACCCGATCGGTAGATAATATCGGAATTCAATATTCAGAATATAAAAATTTTGGTAATTATGATATAATTATTGTGAAATATGTTTAAAGAAATCATTCTTTTTGTAAAATATCCATACACCGCAGGTGTTATAGCTACAATGTGGCTCGGCACAGCTGTAATACTAGCTATCAATCAAGATCTTGATGTAATTAACGTCGTCTTGCTGAACATGGCAGCGAGTTGTGTTGTCGCCCTTCTTGGATTCCGTGGTGGTCAAGAATCCTAGCCCGCAACAAACCTAACCGCAATTAAAGCAGTGTGACTTATGCTATTTTGCTACCGTAACAGACGTTCTGGTAGTGACCTCTCGGTTTTGGCCAGTAATTCTATAAACCTGCTCGCGAATAAAAATAAGTGGTTTTTCGTCTTTGTTAACAAGATAGACGATTGAACCTTTAGTCTGCGCACCAGGGTCGAGCTTAACTGTGTCAAATTTATCGGTGTATTCAGTAATGTTTTCTGGAACAAGCTTTGCTTTAGCTGAATTCTCTAATCTAAAACCGAAGCTATTTATGTCTTTCGGTTTGTCTTTTGTGACGTTACCGATTAGAAAGTTAACTTTAATAAGTTCTTTGCTTGGGTCTAGCTTGTAATTTGTGTCGTCTGTCTTAAAGTTGCGTTCAATATTGGTAACCTTCAAGATCAGTCCATCGCTAGCCTTAAGCTGTTCACCAATTTCACCTTCAACAGTTTCGTCAATATAATTAGGTTCTTCAAGATCACCAAGCTCGAGTGCCTCTGCTGTATCTGCGGAATCATCACCGGTTTCTTCTTCGGCTTTTTGACGTTCAGCTTCTTTGATCTGCCATGCAGCGTCAGCTTCGGCGCGGCCCTTTGATTTACCACTCGAAAAGCCAACAAAAAACATCGCAACACCAACAACAATACAAACAACCACACTAGCTACCGCAATCAAAATAACTTTTTTGTTATCTGGACCGGTTGGGGCAGGTACAAGCAAGTCAGTTTCTATGTTGGCCGGTGGGGGTGTTGACTGCATAGGGGGTGCCATTGGTGTTTCAGACTGCATGTACTGAGGTGGGGCAGGTTGCTGAGGTACTTCAGAACCTTGGTCAATTGGTGAAATTACCGGCGTAGCTAGGGGTGCTCCCTGGTTTGCAATTGGCATTCCAACAGATGCATCGTTTGGCATTTGTCCTGCTGTATTGTTTGTGTCTAGGCGTGGTCCCATTGGACCTATACCACCATTTGGATCCATAAAACTTTACTCCATTAATATGCTTATGTTTGTATTGTAGCAGTCAAATAGATTTTTACCAAGACATCGCGCAGTCACCTTAAAGCATTGAACGCAGTATTTTACTTAGCGTATTCAATAGCACGCGTTTCGCGCAAAACGTTCACCTTAATAGTGCCTGGATACTGCATGGTGCTTTCAATTTTGTTGGCAATATCACGTGCCAGCTTTATAGCCGTAAGATCATCTACCTTTTCAGGACGAACAATCACTCGAACTTCGCGTCCTGCTGAAATTGCATAACTCTTGTCAATTCCCGGGAAGCTATTTGCCACGTTTTCAAGCTCACGCATACGTTCAGCAAAGTTTTCCGCCGAGATATTTCGAGCGCCGGGACGGGCTGCAGAAAGTGCGTCTACTACTCGCACCACCAAGGCTTCTGGCGTAGTGGCTTCAATGTCATCATGGTGAGCTTCTATGGCATGTACAATGTTCTCACTCATGCCATACTTTCGCGCCATTTCAGCACTAATATGATGATGCTTGCCTTCGATCTTATGAGTCATAGCCTTGCCAACATCATGCAGTAATGCAGCAACCTTAACGGTCTTTACATCAACTCCAATTTCCTCAGCAATCAGTGCGGCAATGTGGGCCATCTCTGTGCTATGCATCAAAACGTTTTGGCCATAGCTGGTACGGAATTTCAATTCACCAAGAAGGCGCATCATTTCTTTTGGCACTAGACCAACTACGCCAACTTCGCGCACTGCATCTTCACCAGCCCTGTCGATATCTTTGTCGATCTGCTTTTGTGCCTTCTCAACAACCTCTTCAATACGTCCTGGGTGAATGCGACCATCCTTCATTAGCATTTCTAATGTTAGTCGTGCAACTTGTCTACGGATAGGATCAAAGCTCGACATAATAACCATACCGGGCGTGTCATCAACTAGAATGTCTACACCAGTTGCACGTTGTATGGCCTGAATATTCCGACCTTCCTTACCAATAATTCTACCCTTCATCTCGTCATCAGTTAGTCTGACGGCTGTAACTGTTTTTTCAGTTGTAACTTCGCTCGACATTCGTTCCATAGCCTGAGTCAAAATAACTTGGGCTTTTTCTTCTGCATCTTCAGTGGCATCCCGTTGTAGTTTTACTACTAGACCCTCAAGATCTTTCTTGAGGTCACGCTCGGTCATCTGCATTAATTTTTCTGCTGCTTCTGCCTTACTCAATTTAGCGATTTTTTCTAGTTTCTCTTGCGCGGTACCCCGAATTGCACGTACTTCGTCTTTAATTTTTTCAAGCTCATCTTCACTTGTGCGAAGTTTTTCGGTACGCTTGTCGAGCTCATCGATCTTTCTGTCAAGCACCTCTTCACGGTTAAGAAGTCTCGATTCCGTGTCTTTCAACTCGCGACGACGCTTTTCTTCTTCACGCTTAGCTTCTTCGGCGACTCTGAGAGCTTCTTTTTTCGCCTCGAGAACCATATTGTCTGCTTCTTTTTTGGCTTTATGAAGTTCTTTTTCGGCCTTTTCAGCCGCACTCCCCATCTTCTTTTTTGTTGATGCAACGGCACCAGTATACCCGCCGGCAAGTCCTATAATGCCAGCAACAATTATAAATAGTTCCATAGTCCTTTTCCTTTCAAAGTTTTGGTTAACCAATAAATACCGAGACGATTAGTGCCAGTGGCTAGAAAATGGTTAGTCAAAAGTGAACTTACAAATAATTTTCATCAAGATCGAAAGTAGTTTTCACAGCTTTACGATACTACTAATTATTGTACGCTAAAACTAGTAGTTTAAAAATAGACCTTGTTACAAGGTCTATTTAGTAAAAAACTATATGTTCTACTTCTGCGTCTGCTTCTTACGCAGACTAATAACACCGTAACCAAGACCGATACCCAACAAGCTACCACCCATGAATACTGCAGCATTTTGAGCTAACTTACTGCTTGGTGGAGCAAAACCAGTGTCTGGAGTGGTTGGTGTTGGAGTAGCACCAGTCTCTGGTAGCGCAGTTGTGTCTTGAGTATCAATAACAATCGGATCAGGATCCTGTTGTGCATGTACTACAACTGGCACAACCAGAAGTGATAGTGCTGTTGTTGCCGAAAATATTATGCTCGCAATCTTCTTCATTTGAGACTTCCTTTTGTATTTATTTTACTTATGCTTAGTCTATAGTAGTACACAGCAAACGATTCTGTCAACTATTCAAATACCCCAATCTCGAAACCAGCATTGTCATCCTGAACTTGTTTCAAGATCTAATCAATAAATACTGGATCTTGAAACAAGTTCAGGATGACAGACCATAAAGTCTAGTTTAATTTCGAAATTCAGCTATTACGACCTACTTTCGGGGTGCTGTAACGTTAGCATCGGCACCGTAGTTCGGGATTACAAGGTTGCTCAATTCATTTTGGGGCAATGAATCACCCTGCGCTAGTGTGAGCCAGCCCTCGCCTTGTCCTCCTTTAACCGGTACGGCCAAGACATAACCTAGTGTATTTGCGACGGTTATACCAATACGAAGACCAGTAAATGAACCCGGGCCTTTATATACAAATACCTGACTAATATCAGCCAACTCCTGAGAGTTCTCTGAAAGTAGGTTTTCAATATTACTAATTAGAGTATCTGAAAGCTCACGGTGGGCTGACCACACATACTGGTCTAGAATGACACCATCATCTTTAAGTAGATAAAGTTCAGCTTCAGGTTTATCGGTACGAATTGCCAAGATCATATAGGAAAGTATATAGGAACATCCCCGGGGTGTGTAGTATGTAGGTAATCAAGGGCGGCACTAGGCTTTTTCGAAAAGATAGCTGTAAGAATCTGGGTATTCAAAAGTAATTTTTCGATTTACCTCATCAGTTGCAGTAATAGTAATAACGATACGGCTCCTGGGTAGTATATCGTGCACTACCCCACCCCATTCCACCGCAACAACAGCATCTGTGTCTTCCTCGACTTCTGCTAATTCGTTACCAACAATACCGGCGTCATCTAAACGATAGAAGTCAAAATGATGAAATTGCTTGCCGTCTGGTCTGCCGTAGACATAGCTAATAGTAAAACTAGGACTAGAAACGGGGTCAGAGGAGCCGAACCCCTCAACTATACCGCGCACCAAAGTAGTCTTACCACCTCCGAGATCACTCACCAGTTCAAATACTTCGCCACCATGAAGCTTCGAGCCAATATCCAAACCAAGTTTGATGGTTTCTTCGACACTCCCGCAAATATATGTTTTTTGCATATTCTTAGTATATCAGGGTCTGGGATCCAAGTTTTTTTACAAGTAGACTCCCTGCAACAAGGAGTCTACTTGCAAGATTACTCGGCAAAAGGATTCTGGCGATTCTTTGGTAGATCTGTTCCAGGGATAGCTACATTGCTATCACGTAGGGCTTTAATTTGTTCAATTGCTTCTTCGTTAAACTTTACGGCCTTTAGTTTTTGCATCTCTTGAGTCATATACGCCTGATCTACTGGTAAATCGTTTAAAGACTTAACACGGTAGAAAACCGCCACCAACACCACAAGCACAAGAAGTAAAATTACGAATGATTGATGCACCCGAAATAGCTTTGTTAGTCGATATCGATATGCTTCAAGCTTATTCACTTTTCTTCTCCGTAGTTTTTTCTTGCGAACGAACATACAAGTTAAGTTCAACCGTTACGCTTTTCAGTAGTGCTCGATTGTCAGCATCTGGAGTCAAGCTAATATTTGTTACTTGCATCTTCCTTCGGTTGTCTTCGACTGACTTCAAGAATTCAAGAAGGTAATCGTAACGGGACCCGTCTTGAAATTTTATAGACATTGGAATTACTGAAACACCTTTTGGAATCGTGGACTTTGCCTTTTTGTCAGTCGACTTAGTTTTGGTGGTAGTCGTTTTTGTTGTATCAATAAAAGTAATGTCTTCTACTGTCAAACGTGCCCGTAGAGCAAATTGTGAAATTTCTGCCACGGTCAAAGACTGTTCCTGCTGTTCAGGCAAAACTTTGCCAGCTAGCTCTTGAACGTAGCTCAGAGAATCAACTTTTTGCTTTGTGGCTTGGTAAGTAGTTAATTGCTTGTCGCCAATTTCGACCTGGGCCCTCAGCCGAGCCGTGTCAGTAGCTATCGACTTCAATTGTTTGTCTGCAAAATATATTCCCGCGGCAACCCCAATTACAAACACCAGTATTGTTATTTTAAGTACATGATTCATTCGTCGAGGTGTCATTGTGCACCTCCAAGAATTCCAGGTTTAAAGTAAGCATTGATAACGGTGGTAAATTTATAGGCACTCACCGGCTTAGGTGCAGTGGTTAAGGCTGGAACAGTAGCGGTGACAGTCGGGGTGGTTGTGCTAACTTCCTCTTCTTCTATTTTTGTGATGTTCTTAAGCTCAGCTCTTTCAAACAAGCTAGATGCAGCCAAGTTATTTCGTAACACGGCAGCTTTCTGTTCGTTGTCTACCTGCGCGCTCACAACAAGTGGCGCCTCTACGTCTTCAAGCGAAAATTTAAGGCCAGTTAGTACCGAACCGGGAGGCATTATTCCACCAATCTGTGTGAGCATATCTGAAAATTTAACATTTCTAGAAAGTAACCCTGAAATGGTATTTACCGTCGCCGAAAGTTCTTCGGCCTGTTTTTGTACCGGTTGTAGGCTTGCAATTTTTGCATTATTTAAATCAACGGTGCGTTGAATATTGTCATTTTGTACACCAAAGAAATAACGAGCTACTAGTATTGCCGCTAGAAGCACTAATGACCCTACAATAATAAGCTCTACGTATCTTCTTAAGATAGTATTGCTACGAGCAAGTCGGATATTAAGAACGCGACCGGGAGGTAGTAGATTAATCATTAGCCAGCCACCTCTTCGTCAGGAGCTAAGGCAAGTCCAGCGCAAGTTAAAAAGCGTGGTAAATCTGCGTGCTCTGGTGGCTCCAATTTACCAAATGATATATGAGTACCCCAAGGTGACGACACCCGTGTAGCAATGTGAGTAGCGTCGGTAAGGTAATCACCCAGACCCGGCATATTAGCACCACCACCCACAATTAGAATTTGAGAGATATCTGCACCGTCCTGAATACGCTCTTCGTAAAAACGAATCATCCGTTTGATTTCTACTATCACTTTATCGAGTATTGGTGTAACGGCAGCTTTAATCTTTTCTTGCTGTGGCCCAGCTGCAATACCCTTTGTAACTTTGGTGTTGTGAGCTTTTGAATGTGAGACATGAAGCTCTTGGGCTATGGCATCCGTTAAGCTATTGCCGCCTTCATCTACTGTACCGGTAACCCGGAGCGTTTCATCTAAAATACCGACGTCAATTGAATCACCGCCGACGTCAACAATAATATATGGACTACCTGGTGTCATATCTTCATATAACATACAAAGTTGTGCATCGGCTCGAATGTTGGTCTGAACTAGCGCAAGATCAAGACCCAATAAATCACAAACACCGACATATGAATCAACTATCTGGCGCGGTGATGCCACCATACGAACCAGCATATTTTCTGTGTCACTAGTTTCCATAACCTCATAGTCGTAGTACAAGTCTTTTGATGGTACTGGGACCGATTGTTCAACCTCTAGCTGGACGGCGTTATCTAATTCTTTTTTTGACATTGTCGGGAGACTTAAGACTCTAGTAAACACATGTGCCACAGGAATACTCATGACAACACGATTAGTGGTGAGCGTACCTTTGGCATGTTCTGCTAGCAGGGAATCTACCTGCTCTGCTGCTTTTGATATGTTAATGATTACTCCGTCTTTTACAATCTGCTCCTCAGTAGCAACGCTACCATAAGCACAAACGTGCGCTTTATGACCATGGACTTCAAGCTGCAAAAACTTAACAGTCTGTGACCCAATGTCAAGACCGAACATAGGTTTTTTATGGTAAAACAATTGCGTCTTCATTTTGCTATAAGCATAACTGTTTTAGGATCCTAGTGCAACCGGATAGATATTAATCAAATACCTGTTGATAGCTTGTGACAGTCCATATTTTATCGCCTGAAGATAGCTTGGTGCCAAACGTAACAGTGCCAGCACCACTCATATCTACCGTTTGCCCAACGGCTGCACCGACATTACCACTTCCTCCAAGCTTGACCTTGCCCCAGTACGCTTGAAAGACCATTCCGGCTAAGTTTACACCACCACCCACATTAATAGTTTCATAACCTTGAGTTGTTTTGAGCTCATTTCCAGTTAGATTTGTGCAAGCAGAGGCACAAGAGGCGTTAGACTTTGTTGAAATAAAGTATATACCCGTTCCCGAACTATTTGAATTCAATTGACCCGAACCATTAACTGTAATCTTGCCATCCACGAGTACGACCGGACGAGTTGTGCCAACACTATTATTCACAGTTATACGTGATGCACCGTTAATATTCAGATCTCCGCTTATGTAGGCATTACCGTTAAGCGTTATGTTGCAGCTACCACCAACTGTTACATTTCCGTTAAGTCGAAGGTTTGCCGGCCAGGTGCGATCAAACGGCCACGACTGACAGGTGTAGGTATTGCTTGTGCCCGAAGCCGTTGTGGTCATTGATGCAATGTGTGCATCTCTGTCGAAACTAGGCTGAGAAATAGGTGGAGCAACGCAACCCGCAACCAAACCCTGGCCTGTTAATCCTGGCAAGATGTTGTTATTTGGCCCGGTGCTTGTCTGACCTGTAGCACAAACCGTACCATATATTCTAGTGCTGTGAGCCATAGTAATCGGTTGTGACCCAGCACCGCATACCTGAGCGTACGATGCACCTGGAGCGGCTCCGGGCGGACAAGACATGTTTGCAGCGCTTACGTTGAGTGGTTGATTATGTGTACCAATTTTTGCAGCACCAGAAAGTGATATCGTACCGTTAACATAAACATCTGAGTTTGTAATATTTGCGCTACCGGTTAGTATTAGCCCACCGGGGCCAGTTTGAACAGAATAACCATCTGATTCAGTGCCAACTATGGTAACTTTTATCTTCTTAGTGCTTATTGGTGTATTTGGATTATTTTGATTGTATATTTTTGCTTCTGATGTAATTATTTTAGAACTACCTGAAGCAACGTCTTCAATTGTAGAAGTATAAACACCCCTACCCTGGTTTGAATTGTTAAAAAATTCTTGTGGAGTTGTAAATCCTGCAAAATCATTGTCGGTATTGAGTTCTTGTATTGACTCTTCTATACCGGCTTCCGCGACGAGCAGTGCGTTTGCAACGTAGACATTACGTTTTGTGTGAGCATACTGGGCGGTAATTACCTCGGCCAGCGAGAGTCCAATTGCCGTAAGTACAATAATAATGATTAGTGCGGCACCTATAAAAGAGCCTTTCTGGTCCATGTTGTGTAAGTACTGGCGAGGTTGTTTTTGCTTAATCATTTCTAAATACCATTCTCGTTTTATATACCGACTGAATCAACTGACTGAACTTCTGTTTCTCTAGGGTTAGAGAAAGTTCTATTGAACGGGCATCGGTAGGCACAACCTCCTGGTTTTCGGAATTGAAGTACTTAACAGTAAGGCTGGTTACATTGCCGGTTAGTTGTCTGTCGACCGGGCACGTTGGCGTCACGCTGCCGGATGGACAACTAGTAGTCAGCTTGTTATCGGTTACATCTGGCGCAGCAAGTACTCGTCGGTAAAGAACTCCATTTTCTACAAAATAAATCTGATTATTTTTTTGACTTGTATAGTTAGATGGATCACTAAATATGACTACACCACTGGTGTCTTCGACAGCCGATGCCAATACCAGAGTACTTGAATCTGACGCCCACCCAAATTGATTGTCTGGCGCGTTGGCGTCGGGCCAACGATTATTTTGGTCGGCAGCGGAAGAAAGCCGTATAACATCGCCCATTTCGTCAATAGCATTCTGTGCATCGGTAAGAAGTGCGGCTCTAGTTTGCGAAATTGCATATTGCTCAAGCCAACCAACCATAAAGTTCATGACTACGATGGCTAGTATGCTTACAATCGAAAGCGTTAAAATTAGTTCTACTAACGAAATGCCTGATTGATTAAGTCTAATACGCTTCATTGCGAAAGTCCTATCACACCAATCAATGAACTCAATTGCACCTGTTTAGCCTGAGCACCCGAACCGTATGAGACAGTAACATCCACACGCTTGAGACCTGGTGCCGGCTCGGACACCGCAACCGAACCACTACGATTACTTGGTAGAGACGCTGGTAATTCGCTTGTGAAATCTATGACTTGCCCTTCAGTAAGGTTGTTATAGCTACTATTTCTAAGCATCTCGACTTCGCGCTGTGCGGCACGGGTAGCGGCGTCGACGTATCTTGATTGCAACTGAGAAGACTGTATAGCGTAATATAAACTGGCAATACCGATGCTCGCCAAACCAATAATGGCAATCGTCACTAGCAACTCAACCAACGTAAAGCCTTCTTTATTCAATCTTGTATTATTCATTTTATTCATAACGCTTATCTTAAATTGTAACACTTCCGCTATATAAGAAAATAGAGCTACAAAATGTAGCTCTATTTATGTACCTTAAACTAGTACTAGTTAGTAACTGTGATGTCACCAGCTGGGTTTGAACCCCACTGAGCATCGTCAGCAGTAAGTGTGAATCCTGAGTCACAACCACCTGCCGCACAAGCATATACAAAGTTTGTGTCCGCTGCGGCACCAAACTTAGTATCAAGTGAGGTGTTGTTGCCACCGGCATCGCTTGTCAAGAAAGTCTTAACCGCAGCCTTATCAGCTGGGTACGTGTTGTTTTCTGCGTAATACTCACCGAGCTTTGATTTGACTTGGCTCAAAGTTGATTCTGCGGCACTCTTGTTCGCCTTGTTTTGCGCACCAGAAAAGGCTACGAAACCAATTGTTGCAAAAATACCAATGATCACGATAACGATCAAAAGTTCAACAATAGTAAAACCTTTTGCATTCACTTTACTAATTTTCATATTTGCCCACCCTCCTTAGGTGTAATTGGTGTTTTACGGCGAACAGACATAGGTTGCTGTTCTATCCTGTTTGGTATTATTGCTTATGCTTATCGCCCTTGTCAAGTGATATTACTTATTTGATATTGGTAGAAATGCTACTAATAGGCCCAAAGACACTCGCCGCAATAACACCAACGATTGCGCCAAGAACCACAATCATCACTGGCTCAAGAATTGAAGAAAGGGCACCAACAAAGGTGTCAACTTCTTCTTCATAGAATTCAGCCACCTTAATTAGAATCTTATCCATCTGACCAGTCTCTTCTCCGACCGCAAGCATCTGACTCACCAAGGGAGGGAAGTGCTTACTCTTTTCTAGTTGTGTGGAAAGCTGTTCACCCGCCTTAATTGCCTTTGCACTATCAGTAAGTTCTTTTTCTATAACAGCATTACCGATAGCTCCCGCAGTAGTGTTAATTGCATCCACAATTGGCACACCTGCACCCATTAAAGACGAGAATGTTCGTGCGAATCGCGCAATAGCCACCTTTGTAACCAGCGTCTTCACTATTGGTAGTTTGAGTACAATCGTGTGCCATATGTACCGACCTTTTGTCGTCTTCGTCCATCGCCTAAATATCGTAATGGCAATTGGTAAAACAATTACCATACCAAGAATAAACGAAGGCTGCTTCATAACATTACTGATGCTCAGAAGTATTTGTGTGTATACAGGCAGTTCAGCTCCTTCACCGCCAAGATCAAGAATAATGTCACCGATTTTAGGCACAATCGTCGTCATTAAGAAGAAGAACGCCACAAACGTAATAGTAAAAATAACAGCTGGGTAGGTCATAGCACCCTTAATTTTTCCACGAATCGCAGCATCTTTTTCTTGCTGAACCGCAAGACGATCTAGCACTTCATCTAAAATACCGCCTTCTTCACCAGCACGGACCATGTTCACATAAATTGGTGAGAATGTTTTTGGATGGTCTGACAGCGCATCGCCAAGCGCAGATCCGGCTTCAACCTTTTTCACAACCTGACCAAGTTGTGTTTTAAGCATTTTACTAGATGTTTGGGCCTGTAGCGTGCTCAAACTCTTCACTAATGGCACGCCAGCGTTTACTAATGTCGCCAGTTGCCTTGTGAAGATCACGAGATCTTTAATTTTAACTTTACCGCCAATGGAAGCATTCAAAAAACTCGACTTCTTAGCAGCTTGCACACTAATAACATGTACTTGCTGTTTGTTTAATAGATCCAGCACTGCTTGACGTGACTCTGCCTCAACAGTACCACGCACTTCTTTCCCTGAACTCCCTGTTGCTATGTACTGAAATTTAGCCATATTATTCCCTTGTAACCCTTAGAATTTCTTCAATTGTTGTACGACCACGCAGAGCCTTAATGAGACCGTCCATTTGCATTGTTACCATACCATTAGAAATACTCTTTTCTTGTATGACATCTGCTGTTGTATCGCCCATAATCAGATGTTGTATTTCATTCGAATTTTCCAATACCTCGTATATACCGATTCTACCCCTGTAGCCCTTGCCACCACACGCATTACAGCCGTCTTCCTTAGCACGATAAAGCTGCTTGATTGTCTTACCGTCAGTTGCCAATTCTGGCACATCTTTACCAATCCCTTCTTCAAGCGCCACTGTTTCAAGATCGTGTATCTTCTTATATTCATCAGCCGTGCCGATGCCAAACATTTCTTTAATTTGGTCGAGCTCACTCGCATCTGGTACGTATGGAATTCGACATTTTTCGCATATTTGACGCACCAAGCGTTGACCAATTACGGCACGCACAGTTGAGGCAATCAGGAATGGCTCTACACCCATGTCAAGCAAACGTGGTAAACAAGTGGCTGCATTGTTTGTATGTAGAGTAGAAAAGACTAAGTGACCAGTCAAAGCCGCCTGCACACCCATATCAGCCGTCTCGCCATCACGAATCTCACCAACCATAATAATGTTCGGGTCTTGCCGAAGCAGGGCGCGCAATCCAGACGCAAAAGTCATACCGGCTTTGCTGTTAACTTGAGTCTGGTTTGCCCCCACAATTTTATATTCAATTGGATCTTCAACAGTCGATATATTAACCGTGTGATTATTCAACAATGAAAGGACGCTGAAGAGGGTAGTGGACTTTCCGGAACCAGTAGGCCCAGTTACTAAGATCATGCCGTGCGGTTCAATAATAGCCTCACTTATTTTCTTCAGTGACCATCCCCAAAAACCAAGCTCTTCCATGTTAAGTGCCTTATTGGTTTCGTCTAAAATACGCATGACAATCTTTTCGCCATCTGCAATTGGTAGCGTAGAAACACGAAGTGCATAAACCTTACCGGCCTGAGAAATTTTGATACGCCCATCTTGCGGAATTCGCCTCTCGTCAATTTTGAGGTTTGCTAAAATTTTGAGTCGACTCGAAAGGGCTGCCTGGACCTTTTTAGGTAACTTGTCTGCTTCTTGCAGAACGCCGTCTATTCGGTAGCGAATTTGAACATATTCTTCCCGAGGTTCAATATGAATATCAGAAGCACCAGCCTTAATGGCATATTCAATCAGCAGGGTAGCGGTTTGGGCAATTGGTGAATCTTCGGCAACATCTTCTTCGCTAACTTCTACTTGCTCGCTTTCGCCTTCTATGTCTTCGGCAATAACTTTGGTTAGCTCAGAACTCATCTCATCTCGGTAGAGTTCGAGTGCTGAAGTAATATTTTGTTTCGTTGCTAAATATAGCGCTGGTTTTGACCCAAGTTGTTTTTGGATAAAATCCACTGCCTGAAGATCGTCTGGATCTTCCATGGCCAGCTGCTTAATGCCATCTGATTCGCCAAACAATACAGCACTGTATCTGCGAGCAATTCTTTCCGGAATTAACTTCAGTAAACCAGGATCAATTTTTTTAGGATCAAGCTGAACAAACGGTATATCTGCAGATTTTGCATACCACTGTGCTATTTCTTCATCTGTTGCAACGGTTCGTTTTATAACAATGTCTTGAAGTGACTTTTTCTGTTGCTTGGCCACCTGCTCTAGTTTTGCAAGTTCGGCCTCACTTAGTTTCTTATGTTCTACCAAGAGTTGCTTGATAGTTTTATCTGATACGTTCATCTTGAAACTAGTATAGCAAAAAGCATAAGCAGATCGTAGCGGAAAAAGAATAGATACGATTGATGACTAGAGTACAATAGAAACTATGCTCGTACTAAACACACAATTACAGAACACACCCATCATGAGCTTGCAGAATGGCGGGCAACTGGGCACAACTGCACAGGCGATTATCGACCCACGAAAACTGCAGATTGTAGCGTATCACGCTACCGGAACTCGTATACTAGAACCCAGCGTTTTACACGCGAGTGATATTCGAGAGATCGGACCACTAGGTATTATTGTTGACAGTGCCGACAATATTATGACACTAGACGAAGATCTTGTTCGACTGCAAGAAGTTATAGACCTTAAGTTTGAAATCATCGGCCTACCTGTTGTTGATGAACAAAAACAGAAACTTGGTAAAGTAATTGAATATACCCTTGAAACTGAGGGATTTTTTATTCAAAAAATACATGTTTCACAGTCGCTTCTGAAGAATATTACCAATTCAAACCTAATTATCCACCGCACACAGATTGTAGAGCTGACCGACAACTATATTGTTGTGAAATCCAGCACAGTCCAAGAACCACTGAAGTTAACCCAGGCATTGAATCCATTCCGCAAGAACCAACAAACAGCTCTTAGTTCCGAAGTTAGCTCTTCTACCCAGCTTGCCGAGGACTAAACGCGGTAACATATGCTTCGGAATCAGCAATATGCCCAACAGCTTCTCGGTAACCTAGAATCTCTTCGTCAAGATCTTGCACCAACTGCCGTAATCCTACTTGATGAACGTCGTCAGCAATCACAATACCGTGCAGTAAATCCGCACGAATTGTAACGAGCTGGGCTAAAGAATCTACAGCACACTCACGCGCACGGCGAACATCTTGTTCTAGTTGAGTATGTGCATTGTTAATTTCTTCTTGAAGACCACCTGCTGTTTCAATACTCGTCATACAAATCTCCGGAATCTAAATTTTCTTTAATGTCATCATACCGAAAGCCTTGGCGGGCAAGGTATTGCATCAATTTTACCTTATCTTGATATTTTGGTAGACGTTTTTTCTTTGTAATTAGGTCTCGTAAATTTTGTACTTCATTCTCATTTTGTTTTTGCAAAACTGTCGCAATAATTTCAGAACCGACTCCTTTTTGCTGTAATTCTTGCTGGAGTTTTCTAATACTTGTCTTCTTAGTAAGCTGGCGTGATTGCACCCACGTACGAGCAAAAGATTCATCGTTTATATACCCCTTCTCTTGCAACCTTTCAACTACCCGGTTGATCATGTGGCGTGTCTGTTCTTTATTTACAGTTTGAGGCTTAATGTGACGTTGGCCAGATTTATCAGTAAAAACTTTTGGTTTTGGGTACAAAAAGGTACGAGTTAGATAATCGTTTATCTCTTTTTCAGATCTAGGACGAATCATCACATAATTCAAAGATCGTTCATAGGCTTTTCCAAATTGCGACTCATTCGCAAAATTTTCTAGCTCTTCTTTTGTCAGAACTTTACCAGTACGCAACTTTGAGTCAACCAATTGATGTTCGTGTAATGAAAAAGCGTACGATCCGTTTACATATACCGAATACCTATTCTGCCGTTTCACCTGTTGCGTTATTTTAGATACAACCAACTTCAAAAGATCGCCATTATCTTGCTTTTGCCCAGCTGATGCTTCAGATGCTTCACTTTGACCGACCGAAACTATCTTGAGTGCCATATATCCATTGTATCGCTTTTTAAGTGTTTCGCCGCTTATTGCTGAGCCGACCAAATGAGCGTAACCATTAATGTCGCCCAAGCGAACTCGACCAATAACCCCGGAATCTTCTGGTACCACTGGATCCATGAATGAAACTGAGTGAGCTTACCGTACTTATGTAACTTCCCATGATCACCCTTCATACCGTAATACAACCAGGCAAGATCAGGAGACATGGCCACAAACCCAGCAACCGCCAAGAAAACTGGCTGATTAACACCAAAGCTCAGTAACAAGACTGCCGCGGCAATTGCCATCAAACCATCTACCGTCAGCCACCAGTACATGGTTTTACTTCTAAAACGCATATCTACCCCGAAGTGGGGGATTGCATCGCATACAAAGTGACTCGTAAACGCAAGTGGTAGCGCCAAAAGTGGTTGCCGTAGAAACGTAGCAATACAAGCACCGGTTAAGGCATGGTTTGTCGCCGTCATAAAAACCAGTTCTTTTTAGTGTTCAAACAGCCACCCTTTTTCTTTCTATTCTTCGGCTTTGGCCGCCTCGGCTTTAACTTTTTTAATAATTTCTTCCAGAACTTTTGGATTTTCTTTTAGGTAATTTTTAGCGGCTTCTCTGCCTTGACCAATTTTAGCGTCGTTGTAGTCGAACCAGGCGCCAGCCTTACCAACAATTCCGTACTGAACACCTAAATCTATCGCGTCACCGGTTTTGCTTATACCTTCGTTGTACATTATGTCGAATTCAGCAATTCGAAAAGGTGGTGCGATTTTATTCTTCACGACCTTAACTTTTGTACGGTTACCGATTATATTTTCACCGTCTTTAATTTGACCTATGCGGCGAATATCGACTCGAACAGAAGCGTAGAACTTGAGCGCGTTACCACCGGTAGTAGTTTCAGGGTTACCAAACATCACGCCAATCTTCATACGAATTTGGTTAATGAATATCACGGTACATTTACTCTTGTTAATAATACCCGTCAGCTTTCTAAGAGCCTGACTCATGAGTCGCGCCTGAAGACCCATGTGGCTATCACCCATGTCACCTTCAATCTCAGCCTGGGGCACAAGTGCTGCTACCGAATCAACAACCACAAGGTCAACTGCGTTACTGCGCACCAAGGTTTCACAAATTTCCAAAGCCTGCTCACCGTTGTCTGGTTGCGAGACAAATAGATTTTCGGTGTCGACACCCAACCGTTTAGCGTACTGAGGATCAAGCGCATGCTCGGCATCAATAAAGGCAGCCGTGCCACCCTGTCTTTGAATTTCGGCAATCGCGTGCAATGAAAGCGTTGTTTTACCTGAACTTTCAGGTCCGTAAATCTCGATTATTCTACCTTTTGGGAAACCGCCACCAAGCGCGAGATCAACCGAAAGTGCTCCCGAACTAAACAGATCAACATCTGACTTATGTGATTCACCCAATTTCATAATGGCACCATCGCCAAACTGCTTGGTGATTTGTTCCATAGCAAGCCCTAGTGCTTTTTCTTTACCGGAAGCGTTATCTTCTTTCTGTGCCAATGACTTTTTTTCAGTCTTTGCAGCCTTTGCCATGTTCGTACCCTCACTTTCTTATCCACCCGCTTGCATACCATTATACCTACTAACCAAGTTTTGCTACAATACAATGTAGATATGAAGAAATTACAATTGAACCCTCTCGGATTTACTATTATTGAATTACTGGTTTTTATTGTTGTGATAACAGCAATCACCCTAGTGGCGGCTTCGAATATTCGTGATTTACGAGCAACCAATAGAGATCAAGCTAGTAAAATGGATATCAATACAATCTCATATAAACTTGAGGTATTCTTTGAAAAAAATGGTTATTACCCTGAATCAATCGATACCAAGAACCTACAAGGTTTGGAACCAGACAATCTAAAAGATAGGAATGGAATCACTATTAATCAAACCGGCAGCGCTTATACATTCAAACCAGCCGGTTGCGCAGAAGCAAGGTGTAAGAGTTTTGAACTCAAAACGATGCTAGAAAAAGAAGCACCGTTCATCAAGCAGAGTCTCAATAAATAAATTAGTACTTAGTGTTAGTAATTAATGAATAGTAAGTAATTTTAACTACCCATCAACACTAACTGTGCTAATTACCATATTCAGCAATTAAGCCTTCATGAGCCTGAATAGTCTTGTGAGCAAAACTATGGGGATCTTGCACCTGAGTAAGTACATAATTATTTTGCTCACCGGCAGTTTCTATAGTGATTGTACCCATTTTAAAAATTCGGTCGAAAATTGTCTTCTGTGCAACGTTAACGTCTTCTACTTCGCCAATGTTAAGCTGTGAAATTTCACGACTGAACAAGCTATGATACTGAAAAAATACCACTTTCTGGTTTGTAAGAATCATTCGGCTCTTACGGTAAACATATGACGCTGCGTAGCTAATACTAGCAATCATCAGCATCAAAAAGACACCAACCAACAAAATAATACCGAAGGCAGATTCCGAAACACTCATTCCCAGTAGACCCCCGGAATCAGCAGCAATAATACCGAGAAACGCGATAACCAAAATCACCGCAACACCAGCTGAAGCATAAATTGCAAAAACACCAAACGGATGGCGTAGCGCCTGATATAAAATAATTTCGCTTGGATCATGTTCAAATAAGCGCATGAATTCTTCTGGAACGCCAGCAAGATTTTGCGTTTCTCCACTCTGACGTCCACGGAAGTTCGGTGTGACACCAGAATCTGCTGTTTGTGGGACCGGCTGTTGTGGAGTGGATGGCTGTGTAGTTTCTAGATTACTGCTAGGAAGTTCGTTTTCGTTCATACCTGTAATTATATCAGCCTTTCTTGCTGGCCTGGTTCTTGAGGATCTTTTCCAAGATGTTTATAGGCTCTATGAGTAACCTTGCGACCTCGAGGTGTTCGCTCTAAGAATCCTATCTGTAGTAAATACGGCTCAAAGAAGTCTTCAATAGTTGAACGCTCATCACCGGTGATTGCCGCCAATGTTTCGACTCCAACTGGTCCGCCACCGTGGTTTTCTATAATGGTAGCTAGTAAACGGCGGTCCGCTGGGTCAAGACCGACGTGATCTACTTCAAGAAGTTCTAGGGCGCTGCTAGCCACCACGCTATCAATAATGCCGTCACCGTTGATGTCAGCGTAGTCACGTGTTCGCTTAAGTAGCCGGTTGGCGATTCGCGGTGTAAGCCGTGCTCGAGTTGCTAATTTTTCAGTAGCCTCTGGTTCAATATGAACATTTAAAATTTCAGCTGAACGGTGAATAATTTTACCAATTTCTTCTGGCGTATAAAATTCTAATCTATGCATAATTCCAAAACGATCTCTGAGCGGTGCAGCCAGATCGCCCAAACGCGTGGTTGCACCGATAATTGTGAATTTTGGCAAATCAAGTCGCAAGCTCTTAGCCGTTGGACCTTTACCAAGCATAATATCTAGTTTGAAATCTTCCATTGCAGAGTAGAGCACCTCTTCAATGCTAGTACTGAGGCGGTGAATTTCATCTATAAACAAAATGTCACCATCTTGAAGACTAGTAAGTAAACTCGCCAAATCAGCCGCGCGAGAAATTGCCGGGCCTGATGTGATTCTAATTTGAGCACCCATTTCATGAGCAATAACCGAAGCCATGGTAGTTTTGCCAAGTCCTGGAGGCCCGTAAAGAAGCACGTGATCAACCGGCTCACCACGCTTTTTTGCTGCATCAATTGCTAGCTTCAAGTTCTTCTTGAGCCGTTCCTGACCAATGTAGTTTGCAAAATCTTTCGGACGCAGCGTATTTTCAAGCTGAGCCTCAACTTGATCCACTTCGTCTACGGTCGTATTTACAATTCGATCAATCGCCATTATCTACCACCTAACAATGCTTGTTTTATACGCTCTTCAACAGAGAGTTCTGCATCTATACCTTGAAGTGCATATTGAGCATCGCCCTCGGTATAACCCAGAGAAACAAGAGCTTGGAGGGCTTCATCATTTTGATTTACACCAGAACGATGTATAAGATTTTCTGCACCTTCACCAACAGGCGTACCAACTTTATCGCGAAGCTCCACAATAATCTGTTCTGCGGCACGCTTGCCGACACCTCTGGCAGACTGCAGAAACTTTACATCTCCAGAGGCAATGGCCAGGCGAACTGCATCTGTATTTCCGGTATCTAAAACCGCTAAAGCAACTTTCGGGCCAACATTTTTAACACCCAAGAGTTGTTCGAACAGTTTTTTTGTATCTTCCTGTGTGAAACCAAATAGGTTATGAGCATCTTCTTTAATATGTTCGTGAATGAAAAGAAGTGCATCTGAGTTTATAGATAGTGCGCTGAAGTCCGCAAGGGTGACGAACACACCATAGCCTACTCCACCACATTCAATGATGATACCGTTATTTTTTTGGGTTATTTTCCCGCGCAGTGTGGCGATCATTCCTTAAGTATACCACTGCTGAGGTCATCGCCATTCGTAGACTGATTAGTACAACAACTGAGTTCATATATTAACCAGCAATCATTAGTGCCAGCGTGGTCATTGCTTCTCGCAAAACTTTTTTGCGGTGTTGCTGTTCTTTTTGTTTTACAAAGCTCTTTAGATAACTTTGAAATTCTTTACTTTCTGGGGCGCTTTTAAGATGTTCGGGCATAATGCTCGTTCCTTTCGTGTTTGTGTTTTGTTGTTTACTATTTCATAATAGCAAAAAAGCTTATGTTTGTCAATAGTTTTTACAATAAATCAATTTAGTGATTAGTGTGTGGTTCTTAGTTCTTAGAATGGTTGTATCGCCAGCGATGATAATAACTGGATCCTGAACCAAGTTCAGGATGACGGAAACAGGTTATGGAGCGTATGTAAGTGCTGCGGCTAGGGCATCAGCGCAGTCGTCGGGTTGCGGCACATCTTTTAATTTAAGTTGAATTCTTACCATTTCTTGTACCTGATTTTTGTCTGCCTTACCGTAGCCCGTAAGTGCTTGTTTAATCTGGAGTGGCGTAAATTCCGCTATTACGAGACCAGCCTGTTCACCTGCCAGCAAAATTACACCACGTGCCTGTGAAACAGTCATAGCGGTGGTAACATTCTTTGCGAAGAAGAGCTGTTCCACCACCATTACCTGTGGCTTATTGAAAGCTATAATCTCAGTGATTTCATTAAATATGGTTAATAGCCGTTCATGCGCTGGTTGATGTGCAGGTGTTCGAATCACTCCTGCATCAACCATGGTTTTCTTCATGCCATCTGCGTCGATAACGCCGAAGCCAACTATTCCAGTACCAGGATCAATCCCGAGAATTCGCATGTTCGCCTACTAAATCTATGAGTTTTGCATGAATATGAGAGTTACTGACAATCGAGCCGCCTATTGGCTCGTTATAGTTTTGCTCACCACCCAGTAGATCTGTTACTTTACCGCCAGCTTCCTCAACCAACAGCTTAACTGCAGCCACGTCGTGTGGGCCATCGCCTTCATATAAGTAGCCGTCAACTGAGCCATCGGCAATTAAACACCCCGACCAAACAGCCCCGTGATTAGCAATTAGCCGAACACCTTGAGAGTAAAGCTCGGTCGCAACGTCTGATCTGTCTAGAATGTTGATTTGGAGTGGAGAAGCTTTGCGTAGCAGTAGTGCACCGTCGCCCCACATCCGGTCTGAAACGGCAATTTTTGTGTTATTACGAAAAGCGCCCTCATTCTTAATAGCCGAGTACATTTCTTCAGTCATTGGGTTATATACAACCGCAACTAGTGGCTCGCCATCAACCACCAATGCCAGCGCAAAAGTAAAGGTTGGAATATGAACTATAAATGAAACTGTGCTATCTATTGGATCACACACCCACACGACCGGCTTCTCTGACTGCCAGCTTTCTTCTTCGCCCATAACTCCGTGGTCTGGGAAAGTATTCTTCACACGCTCGATCAACATACTATTAATGATCGTATCTGCTACTGTAACCGGTGAATGGTCAGACTTTTCTTCAACTTTCTGATCAGCCCGGTAGTATTGATGCATCACTTGGCCAGCTTCATGTGCTATATTTTTGGCAAATTCAAGATATTCCTGGAGCTGTTCTTTCTGCATGATTACTAGTATACCGGGAAGATCAGTCTAAAAACAAAAAACCTGCAGGTAAGCAACCTACTTTTTACCAAGTTTAGCCGTGATCTTTCTGTATACGTTTGTCATATCTGTTCTATATTCATAAATTCCATAACCAATGGCGAGCGCTAGAACAACAAGAATTATTCTAATATTTAGCCGAGACACACTTGGACTCGCCGTCGCCGCCCCCGCAACCGCACCCTTGGCCGTTGCCAACTTCCGACAGCGGTTAGTTTCTGGATTACGCTCATACCCGGCTTCACATGGCTTTACATCATCACTTGTACCGGCTATCTTGCGGCAACGATTAGTAGACGGGTTGCGCTCCTGACCGGCAGGACATGCCGCTAGCGATGCTGTGGCAAGTGTAATTTTTCGACAGCGGTTAGTTTCGGGGTTACGCGTTTCACCTTCATCACATGGCGCCAGCTCGGCATCTGCTGATTCAATGTTACGACAGCGGTTAGTTTCTGGGTTACGATACTTGCCCACAGGACACGGTGCCAGGACTGCTGTATCTGCGTCCATCGAAACGGCAGTAGCCTCTTCATCGTTTAACCGGTATTGATTTACGGCACTTGGTGTAAGCGAATCTGTAACCTTCCAACCATCCGAAAAGTATGAAAAAGATTCCCCTTCGTGAACGTTACTATAACTAACAACATCGTCACTGCTTGCGGTACTGAAAGTGATGTTACCGCTGGCATTTGTTAGCTTGTCGGTAGTATGAATTACAAAATATCCACCTGGTGGAATGATATCCGCCGTGGTAAATTCCACTAGTTCAGCCGAAGATTTGCTTGCCCTTACATGGCAACCCAGCAGGGTAGCAGACTCACTTCCAGGATTATACAGCTCAACAAACTCCCCGCCATCAGCCTCAAGCCCCACCGGGTCAGAAACGAATTCGTTGATAATAACGGAATTATCACATAGCATTGGCGCCACCACCGAAACAACACATTCACCATCAAGAGTTAGTTCGTAGCCAATTGGCACCTCTATATCTACTTCGGGCGTTAATGGACATACATCAATCGGCTCAATGATGTAACGCTGATTCACAGCATTACTGGTAATCGGGGTCAACTCCCAGCCTTCCAAGAAATATGACCAGGACTGATCTTCTGCTGCACCAGCATCATATGATACCTCTTCAATGGTAACCATCTGATCTACCTGCAATTGAAGCAACTGGATAGTCCCACCACTATTGGCCAGCGCAAACGGTGTGATGAAAGTTTTGTATTCGCCACCAGCCAGAGTGCCACTTAAATCTAACTGCGTAGCTTTGTCTTTCAACTTAATTTGAAATGCTGAAAGATCAAGGTCGATTGTGCCGGAATTATGCAGTTCTATAAATTCAAAACCCAGCTCGCTAGAGCCGAGTGCGTTTGGATAAATTTCATTAATTTTTGGTAGCGCCTGTGTGGTTTCGGTGGCGAACACACCGTGCGACAAAAAGGCACCAATTACGTACAGAACCATGCTCATTAATGCAATGACTACGGATTTTCGCATATGCTTATTTAATGACAGTGTTGTAAAAAATGCAAGAAATATATTCCACTATGCCGCGTAAAGACTGGTGTCATCCTGAACTTGATTCAGGATCTATTCAATAAACAACTGGATCCTGAATCAAGTTCAGTATGACAGACCGTGGAGTTGTAGGATATGAAGCTTATTTAGCTATGTCGAAGTTGCTATGAACGTTTGAGACGTCATCTAGTTCGTCGAGTGCGTCCATAATCTTCATGATCTTGCGTTCAACTTCTGGATCGCTAATTTCAATTGTGCTGTTCGGCACGTATTGCAGTTCAGCATCAATAATTTCAAGCTCAGCGTCTTTTATTGCCTGACGAACTTTGGCTAGTTCATTTGCTACGGTGTAAACGATCATCTCACCTTCTTCTTCAACGGCATCTTCAGCGCCACAGTCAAGAATTGTGAGTAGTGCATCTTCGCCACTCGCCTTCACCCGAATTACGCCTTTGCGCGTAAACTGAAAAGCCACACTGCCCGGATCAGCCATAGTGCCGCCATTTTTTGTTAGTGCAGTGCGGACTTCTGGATATGTACGGTTTTTGTTATCGGTTGCAGCTTCAACAATTATGCCTATTCCGCCTGGACCGTACGCTTCGTACATTACTTCTTCAAGTGCTACGGCACTTTTGTCTTTCACGCGGTCAATTGCGCGCTGAATGTTTGCCAGTGGCATGTTAGCGGCCTTGGCTTTTTCTATGGCTAACGCTAAAGCCGAATTCATGCTTGGGTCCGTCCCGCCCTTTGCAGAAAGTGCTATTTGGTTACCTAACTTAGTAAACGCCGCGCCGCGCTTAGCGTCGGTAGCTTCTTTCTGACGTTTAATAGTTGACCATTTGCTATGTCCAGACATGGGTCGCTTTACTCCAATTCACATTAATCATTTTGCATTTACCAAAATTTATACTGTCTATTATAACAGATTCCAATCCACAGCCTCAGCTTCTGCCGAAGCAGTCTTTCGACCAGACCAACTTTTCAGCCACATCCACAACAAGAAGTAGACCATAAGTCCATATATACAAACCGCCTGCCAAGGCCACAGTTTAACTGAAGTCTGAGCCCACGGAACGGCGGAAAGTCTCTCTACCACCCAGACTGTTACAGTCATAAGTGCTCTAACAGGAAGCGCCAACCACAAGGCAAAAACTGGCGAAACCATGCCAACAACACCTACGGTAAAAATCATAAGCATTGCAAAAGGAATAAGTGGTACCACCAAAACATTTGCAAGTGGTGATATCAACGACACCTCACCAAATATTACTGCTATTAATGGCAGTGCAAACGCCTGGGCAGCCAAGGTTTCAATAAGTACGGCAAGAAGAAAAAATGGCTTTTCACCTTTAAAATATGTGTGAATAAAAAGAGGCGCTAATATTAACACACCCGCAAATGCCAAGAATGAAAGATACCAGCCAACATCTCCCCAAATATAAAGCGGGTTCATAAAACCGGTTATTGCCGCACCAAGTAAAATCAGTACCAGCGGATTGAAAGTTCGCCCATAATACCACGCCAGTAAGCTGAAAAAAGCTATAATACTAGCGCGCATAATGCTTGGACTCCAGCCTGTAATAATTAAAAAACCAGTGATAAACAACAGTGAGAAGAAGACCGTTTGGTATGCCGAATGTTTTTCTAATATTTTCTTCACAAACTGCACAAGAATAGTTAAGTTATAACCACTAACCGCAACAATATGAGTCAAACCCACCACAGAAAGCGCGAGCGCAAAATCTTCAGGTAGTGCTGCTCTAATTCCCATAAGGTATCCGAGACCAAGGCTACCCTGGGGTTCAGGAAGACTTGAATACACGCTGGCAATAAACCGTCCACGCATTTTTTCTACCCAACTTGTGTTTTTTGAAATTACGTTGATTTGAGCAAAACTGACACTTCCTTGTCGACTATTACCTATGGTACGATTCAGCTTCCCGGTAACCGACACCAGGTCGCCACGACCTACGTTACTCGCACCAAAACCACGAATACGTACCCTTCCGGGAAGCCTTTTGCCATCAATGCTTACAGGACTTATATGAAACTCCGTTTGTTTCTTTTCGCCGTAACCAATATCATCAGCCACTGGACCGCTAACTGTCACCACCGTACCGTACAGCTTTTCGTACCCCAACATCTGCCGATAGAACATCTGCCCCTTAAACAAGCCTACGAGTGCCCCTAGTGCGAAAATCGCCACAAGAGCTGGTGCCTTGCGCTTATACACAATCAGTATGAGTAGCGGAAATAATGCCGCCCAATAATAGTTAAGGCTAGTGCCATACTTAGAGGCAAACAAACCAAGACAAACCCCAAACAGTAGTAGGCCCACCAGCCACATCTTCGTCGCGCGCCACCCTCGCTTCAACTTCATACCATTAAATATAACAAAAAGACCCTTTCGGGTCTTTAAATATAGTAGCCCTCTGTCGCACGAGGCTAAGGAGGGCATTCTACAAAATATAATTCTACGAAGCTTTAGCGAAGTAGAATGGAGGGACGTGTGTATTGCTGTTGCAACTATTATTCGGGCTTTTTCGCCACAAATACTACAAACTGCGGGAAATGACTAAATCGTTGGAAGTAATTTTCATCAACTTGCCTGCAATCTTCGATGGCTTTGGTTTCAACAAAATCAGACACATCAAATCCAGCGTCACGCAATAAGCCAAAATGTAGGCTAGGCGGACCAATCCAAAACCTTAATACTTCACCGCTTGGAAATGTTTCATCGTACTCACGAAAATCAGAATAATTACCAAAGAGTTTTGGATTCGTATCTCCCTCTGTATAGCCCATAAGTTTATGAGGTATCTCGTCAATCACAACGCGTTCAGAAGCCCAACGCATCGGGTGCCCAATAGAAAACTGAAATACTCCACCAGACTTTAGTACACGTAAGACTTCTTTATATACTTCAATTGGATTAGCAGAATAATGAACAGTCAAACTACTGTATACGAAATCAAAGCTATCATCGGCAAAATCTAATTTATGCATATCAGCAACCGAAAAACTGTGTTTTGGGTATGATTCATTTGCCAGCTTTACAGACTCAACAGATAAGTCTACGCCTTTCATTGATGCTGCTCCGTGCTCTTCAAGGAGTAACGACTCCTCGCCAGTTCCACAACCTAGCATCAAAATATCTTTGTCATTCAGATTTGGCAATAATTTTCTCATTGCAGGCTTCTCAACGAAGCGATGAGGCATTTTTTCACCCTTTTTTAGTTCGTCTTGTCGTTGAGCAGCGAATTTGTCATAGTCATTTACCATTCACTTATCATATCAAACAAAAAGACTCCTATGACGGAGTCTTTTAACCATAAGCGGTATGGAGGGCCCACTGAGACTTGAACTCAGGACACCCTGCTTAAAAGGCAGGTGCTCTAACCAGCTGAGCTATGGGCCCTCGTCAGAGTGAGGCTTTGGACTCGCTCTGACGAGCAAGCTCGCAGAGTTTCGTTTTACAGCACTCCCTCTTCCTCCCAAATCAACAAACAGGTCGCTGCCTTGGTTTGTTAATTTGTATTTTACAATGTGAGGACTAGGTTATTTTCTCATAATAACAGATGTTGGTCAATGCTTATTTTTTCTTGAGTTTTTTTGCTTTTAGCTTTGCGGTTTTGTGGCTATTGCTCATTTCTATAAGTGCAAGTACTGCGGCTACTGCCAAAATAGTATTCTGATACGGGCCAACAAAATGAAGAAGTCCGGAATTGCTTGTATATTCGGCGAGTTCAGGAGCTTTGCTAAAGATTTTAATACCGAAGAAGAAGAGTAGAAACCCAAGAACCAAACTTGTTAACAGAGAAAGTACAGTGCTATGATGTGTTACTTTTGCGGTGGTAAGCACCACTACTACAGGTGCAAACGTAATTACCAAGTGAACTGCTATCAGAATGAATGTACTGGAATCGAAGAGTGAATTTGGCAATAAGCCAATAATCCACTGACTCAACAACTGATCGAGCATCACACCAGCTAAAACAGCAATAATCGCCATGCCGGCACTTGTTCGTCGAAGCATGACGACCAAGACAACACAAATTGCTAGTACTAAAGCTATTAGATCAACCATTATGCTTATGGTAACATACGTTAGATCTTAGACGGTAGAGCTTAGTTCTTATAGATTAAATTCAACCGTGTCGCCAACCTTAATGGTGTGCTTTTTTGCGAAGCCGGCATTGGTTTCTAAAACATACCGCGCTTTGATGTCGGGTCCGAACTGTTTCGGAAAGCTGCTGGGCTGCACATTTTGTTCGATGTAAACGATCTTTTTTTCAGAGCTAATCCAGTACATATCTAGTGGAATACGCGTATCTTTCATCCAGAAACGGTAATTTCCCGGCTTCTCATACACAAATAACATGCCCTGGTTTTCGGGTAGACTGTCTCTGCAACAGAGGCCTTTCTGTTTTTCTTGCGACGAAGTAGCAATTTCTACAGGAATAACGACATCACCAATCTTCATACTTGGTGAATAATTTTGCGACTTTACCGTAAAAAATAACACACTCAATCCAACAATAATAGCAACTGCGCCAACTAATAGCCTACGCGCCAACTTTGTCTTTTTTGTTGCGTCGTTTTGCATTAATTTCAATATAATCAATTATTTTAGCTGCTACGTTTACCCCGGTTATTTCTTCAATACCAAACCCGCCACTAGTATTAGCCTCAATTATAAGCGGTCCATTATTAGTACGCAAAAAATCAATACCCGCCACTTCAAGACCTAAGGCAGAGGCGGTCTTTGTAACTGCTAGTATTTCTGGCTCACTTAGCATGGGGTTTTCGGCTTTTCCACCAAGGCTAATGTTAGCCCTAAAATCGTCTAACGACCTTCTCTCCATGGAAGCAACAATGTTTCCACCAACAACATATGCCCTAACGTCAACGCCCGCAGAATCTTCGACAAATTCCTGCAATATATAGTCACTTGTGCATCTGCTGAGTGTACCAACAATTGACTTCGAGGCCTGTTTGTCTTTAGCCAACATAACGCCGTTGCCTCTTGTGCCAGTTGATATTTTAATAACCGAGGATATGTCTTTCATCTCATCAATATATTCATACATTGATCTATAGTTATTCGCACGGTACGCGTTCGGTGCAGGTATTTTTTTTGATGCCAATATTTGAGCAGTACGCCATTTATTACAAGCATTCATGAAACCAGTTGAACCATTTAATACATAACAGCCCATGCTCTCAAATTGTCTTACTACTTCCATACCATACTCAAAGTCATCTTGAATTATCCATGGAATAACAACATCAACATCTAAAATTTCTTTACCGCGATAACGCATCTTAGGCACATCGTGTTCCACGTACATGGAACATTCGCTATATCTTACCCGTTTAATGGAATGTCCGCGAGCCTCCGCCTCCTCAGTTAACCGATCAAATGTCTTGACATTAAGTTTATCTTTAGCGTAGGTAAGAATTACAAATTTCATTTAAAATCCCATGTGTCTAACTGGCGTATATACTCAACAAAACCAGATGATTCATCAGAAATTAATTCCAAATCTGTTAGCCATCTATAAAACAACTCCGAGCCAGAAGTCGGTCTTCCGTCAATGTCGGTCTCAACAACCGCATTTGGCAGCTTCAAATTGTGCTTTTTGATCTTATCTATACTGCTTTGCTTATGGTCAAACCAATACGCCTTGGGTAGTCGTTCAAGAACAGGTCTTCCTGGGTATATATCGCTGATAATGATGAAATCATAATCTTTAAGCTCAGCCTGGTGCTCGTCGAGATATGCTGTGATGTCTTTCTGTGGATTGTTTGTTAATAGATAGTCGACCTTAGCAAACGCTAGTTGAGCGAGTATTACGGAAAGGAGACCGTCGGGGTCATTTGCATGAGAAAATACTAATACTTTAGCAAATTTACGGCGCAAATATTTACCTATCACCCCTGACTGAAATGATTCATCGATAGTTGAAAGAAATTGCTGATCATTAGATATATCTTGATCATCTCGTATGATTTTAACGTCATGAATTCTTTCCCCTTGTAGATTATAGTAGTTGCCGTATAGAGTACGTAAATGCCCACCATTTGGTGCTTTTTCAAAAATTTCTTGCATTTTTTTCTTGTTAATAAGCATCGGAACATGAAGTTCGTAGCTACTAATTTCGGTGATTCCCCAGGAATTAAGTACGTCGCGAGCTTTTTTCATAGTTGCAACATAATGACTCGCAGGGTTTAGCTTCGTGTACAGTTCTATGTAGTGCTCGATATTTTCCATCCGCCGCAGAACTGGAATATGTTTTGTTGGTTGCATGATGAAGAAATCATCATTCATAATGATAAAATCTTCGCTAAGTCGCGGATCATTCAGTGCAGCCAACCAGTTGTTCCGTACATTTTCGTACTTCTTTCCACTCTGTTGAACTGGTATGTGTTCTATTGCTTCACTAACCCAAGATGGTTTATATCCTGCAATAAACACGCGTCCGTGGTTAAGGTTTTTTAACGACCTTAAACTGTACTTAAGTTCGTCGTTTTCTTCAGAATGTTTAACAAAATAAACAACGTCCGGATAACCTTTTTTCAAAAACATGATTTTACCTTACGCGCCCACTCTATCTTTTTTAGTGCGTTTAGAAAGACCTCTTTCAAGATATTCCACAACCGAACCGGCAACATTTAATCCAGTTGCAGTTTCTACACCCATAAGATTTGGGCACGCATTAACTTCTGAGACAAGTGGCCCTCGTGAGGATTGAATAATATCAACACCAGCTAGCGCAGTAAGATTCATGCTCTTTGCGCTGTTAATTGCCAGTCGTTTTTCCTCAGCAGTAATCCGAATACGCTTTGCCTCACCACCTTGATATATATTAGACCGAAATTCACCTTCAACAGCTGTGCGCTGTATTGAGGCAATTACTCGACCGCCTACTACGATAACCCGTATGTCTTTACCTTCGGATTCTTCGATATATTCTTGAATTAGTATACTCACTGATTGACTGAAAAATGCCTCGATCGTAGAGATAGCTGATTTTCTAGACTCAAGCAACATGACACCGTTGCCGGAGCTTCCTTTTATGGTTTTGACTATCAGTGGAACTCCACCCACCAAACTTATCAAAGCTGAGGCATCGGCTGCATGGTTTGTAAACGCGGTTCTTGGCGTGTCAATTCCTTTACGTGAGAAAATCTGGGCTTGTCGAATCTTATCTCTGGCCCTAGAAAGCGCCAAAGAACCAACCATCGTTGGCACGCCCATCATCTCAAATTGTCTTATTAGTGCAACACCAAAATCTGTCGAATTAATTGAGATTAATGGGACCACCACATCTAGCCCGGTGAGAGGACTACCCCTATAAAAAACTTGGGGTTTAATGCTATTTACGTCAGCGTAACATTCAAGGTACCGAATGACTTTAATCGAATGACCACGATCACGAGCTTCTTGAATGAAGCGTTTTTCGTTGTATGTCTTGGTTGGTGGTGCTAGCAAGCCAATCTTCATCAGTTAAACCCTTCATTCAAAATTACTAAAATTTCATTAATACTCGCTGTTAATTTAAACTATTTGCATATTATACAGTACAGACATTATATTGTCAATACCTTGATGACTTCCAATTCAATTTTATCAAACACAAGCTTTTTATGTTAGTTGATTAATTTTATTGGCCCTATCAGTTACTTTATTTAAGGGAGTCACAGACTGCTCAGTTTCCGTGTTGTAATTATGTAACTTATTTGCGATTATTATAGTAGTAATTAAAGTTTAGGAGAAAAAAATGGCTGAAGATAAAGCACCAAAGGCAGCAGCTGCCAAAGAATCAAGTAGTAATAAAGATGTGGAAGAAAACAAGGTATATGGTATTTTGGCATATATCGGTATTTTGTTCTTGGTACCACTACTTGCAGCACCAAAATCAAAGTTTGCAAAATTCCATGCAAACCAGGGATGTGTTCTGTTTATCGCAGAGGTAGTATTAAGTTTTGTATTTGTTATTCCAATTCTTGGCTGGATTGTAGGGTTTGTTGGTGGAGTCGCAACGTTTGTTTTGGCAGTTATGGGCCTTATTAACGCTGCTAACGGTAAGATGGAAAAGCTACCACTTATTGGTGATATCGAAATCATCAAATAATCTAGCTCAGTTCTAAAAAGAAGGCGCATTCATGGGCCTTCTTTTTAATTACGCTTATAAACTAAGTAACTAGTGGAATAAGCCTTTCTTTTTGATGGTTTTGAGTGATTCTAAAATTTCTTTCTGAGCCTTAGTAAGATTTGTTGGTGTGTCGACAAGGATGGTCACGATGTGGGCTCCACGCTGTTTGTCTCTAATGTGTGGAACGCCGTGGCCAGAAAGTTTGAAATCTGTACCACTCTGGGTACCGGCCGGTACCTTCATAGTGACTGGACCGTCGACAGTTTGGATCTGCATTTCAGTACCCAAGGCGGCATCCACCATGCTGATATGTTCGTTGGAAAGAATAAGGTCGCCTTCGCGAGTAAACTGTTTGTGAGCTTTTACGTTGATCTGAACATACAAATCACCCTTATTACCATTTGCGGTAGCTTCACCGTGTTCACGTAGACGAATCACGGCACCATCATCAACACCTGCTGGAATTTTGATGGTAATTTCTTGCTTTGTACGTTCCACGCCTTTGCCGTGACACACCGTACAGTTTTTTTCAGGAATCTTACCGCGTCCATCGCATGCTTTACAAATAGCAGCTTGTTGAATGGCTCCGAAAATTGTGTTCATTTGATGTACCACTTGACCTGTACCTCTACATGTTTCACACGTCTTCAGTTCATGACCCGGTTCTGCTCGCGAACCCTTACAGTGTGAACAAACGTCGTTCATACTTACGTGTAAGGTTTTTTCAATTCCAAAAACCGCCTCTTCGAATGTTAGCGTTATATCGGTTTGAAGATCTCGTCCCATATCTTCCGAACGACGTTGTTGCTGCCCTCCGCCAAAGAAGCTACCGAAGATATCACCAAGACCACCGTCGCCGAAATCAAAGTGCATGCTTTGGCCATTGAAGCCTTGGAATCCTTCATACGGATTACCGCCAGCACCTCCGCCACTTGCACCACCAACTCCAGCATGACCAAACTGGTCGTATCGTTGACGTTTAGTAGTATCTTTTAAGACCTCGTAAGCTTCTGTAGCCTCTTTAAATTTAGACTCATCGCCACCCTCTTTATCTGGGTGATGCTTAACAGCGAGCTTGCGATAAGCCTTCTTTATTTCATCTGCAGAGGCATCTTTGCTGATACCCAAAATTTCGTAATAGTCTCTCTGTGCCATTGTGTCCATTTTAGCACTTTCAGTGCTTGAGTGCTAACTAAATTAGTGAATAAAAGTAGTCTGAAAATCGGGTCAGAATCAAGACTACTACCAAGAGGTATGTAAGAGCTACCAACTTACCAGGATGATCCTTAAGGAGTGTTCCTAAAGTACCCTTAAGTACAATGTATTGTTCTCTTAAATTGTAGCTCAGCGTTGTCCAAAAAATAGGAATGGTTACGGTCCAGACGATCATGCAGTAAATACAGAGCTTGCCAATGTCGTATAGTGCGGCATTAATCAGCCACGCGACAAAGAACATGCCAAACAGTGAACCTGCTTGGAAGCATAGCCAGAACCAACGTTTTTTAATAACACCGCCGGCTAGCAACATCATGCCAACCGCCCACACCATGGCGAAGCCGGCCAAGCCTAGGAATGGATTTGGAAAACCAAATGCTGAAGCTTGGTCTGAACCGATCACCGGAGAACAGGCTACAACAGGGCTAATCGAACAGCTTGGTACATAATCTGGATTAGCGGCCAGATGTAGTTTTTCGACTGTTAAGATTCCTGAAGCTAGCAAGCCAATAATGCCACCTAGTATTAAGACCCAAGTAAAAGTTTTATGAAAGGTAAGTTTTTTTAATGTATTCATAAAACTATTGTACTAAAGTTTGTGGATCCTGAACCCCACATGCAGCTACTTAATACTGCCTCATGTGGATTGTTTATGGATTCCAGACCTGCCCGTCCTGTCAGCCAGACAGGCGGGTCTAGTCTGGAATGACGGACTTAGTCTTCTTTTTTGTCGTCTTCAACAACTTCGCCTTCAACGGCTTCTTCGGCTTTAGATTTTTTCTCTCCGTCCTTCGCTGAAGCTTCGGAGGATTCGTCGGCCTTTGCGGCCTCCTCGTACATTTTGGCACCAATAGGCTGAATAGCGTCCATAAGTGCCTTTGCGGCTGCTTCAATTTCTTCTTTATCAGTTGAATCTTGATGCTTCTTAGCCTCTTCAACAGCATCTTCGATTATCTTCTTATCTTCATCTGAGATCTTGTCTTTGTACTCGTCTGGCATCTTCTGCGCCTGGTAAATTGCGTTTTCTAGCAAGTTTTTAGACTCAGCAGCTTCGCGTTTCTTCTTGTCTTCTTCAGCGTGAGCTTCAGCCTCTTTCTGAGCCTTTTCAACATCTTCTTTACTGAGGTTGCCAGAGTTTTGAATGGTTATAGACTGCTCTTTACCGGTGCCCTTGTCTTTAGCGGTCACATTTAAGATTCCGTTAGCATCTAGGTTGAATGTTACTTCAATTTGAGGAACACCGCGAGGGGCTGGTGCAATACCGTCTAGCACAAACCTTCCAAGAGATTTGTTATCAGCAGACATTTCACGCTCACCTTGTAGTACGTGAATTTCTACCTGGGGCTGGCTATCAGCAGCGGTTGAAAACACTTCAGATTTGCTAGTTGGAATGGTTGTGTTTCGTTCAATCAACTTAGTGGTAACACCACCCATAGTTTCGATACCAAGGGAAAGTGGAGTTACATCAAGTAGTAGCACATCCTTCACGTCTCCAGCTAGTACACCACCCTGAATCGCGGCGCCGATTGCAACAACTTCATCTGGGTTAACACCCTTTAGAGGGTCTTTGCCAAAAATTTCTTTTACTTTAGCTACAACGGCAGGCATACGAGTCATACCACCAACCAGAATAACTTCGTCGATATCTTTTGCAGTAAGTTTGGCATCTTTTAGAGCTTTTTCGCATGGACCAGCAGTTCGTTCAATATAGTCTTTAACTAGATCTTCTAGCTTGGCGCGTGTCAGGCTGTATTCAAAGTTAATAGGACCATCATCACCCTGATCAAGGAATGGCAGGTTAATTTCTGCTGTTTGCGCGCTAGAAAGTTCTTTTTTAGCTTTTTCAGCTTCTTCTTTTAGACGCTGCATTGCCATAGCGTTGCTGCGTAGATCTTTACTGTGTTCTTTCTTAATTTCGTCTAAGAAGTGGTTAACGATTTTGTTATCAAAGTCTTCACCACCAAGGTGTGTGTCACCATTTGTGCTTTTAACTTCAAATACACCGTCACCGAGTTCAAGAACTGAAACATCGAAGGTTCCACCACCAAGGTCGAACACTACCACAGTTTCGTTCTTGTCTTTTTTGTCGAGACCGTATGCTAGAGCTGCGGCGGTTGGTTCGTTAATAATACGCTTTACTTCAAGTCCGGCAATTTTACCGGCATCTTTGGTAGCCTGACGCTGAGAATCGTCGAAGTAGGCTGGAACTGTAATAACTGCTTCGTTAACCTTTTCGCCAAGAAAAGCTTCGGCATCAGCTTTGATTTTAGAAAGAATCATGGCTGAAACCTCTTCAGGTGTATAGTCTGTTCCAGCCATAGTTACTGCCACTCCATTGCCTTTTTTGACAATTTTGTATGGCATGATGTCAATATCTTTTTGAACTTCTTTATCTGAATGCTTGCGACCAATAAGGCGCTTTACACCAAAAATAGTATTTTCGGGATTTGTTACCCTCTGACGATTGGCAACTTGACCAACAAGTCGTTCTTCTTTGCCGTCTTTGTCTTTTTTAACAGCTACGACTGAAGGTGTTGTACGACTACCTTCTGAACTTGTAATAATTTCTGGTGAACCAGCCTGCATAACTGCAAATGCTGAGTTTGTTGTTCCAAGATCGATTCCAATAATTTTACCCATGGTACGCTCCTTTTATTCGATTAATCTTACTACTTATCAATTTCTATAAATGCCTGTTGGCAATGACTCTATACGAGTGCTAAAAGTATTGTAGCATAAAAAAATTAGCACTCGCAAGTGCTGAGTGCTAATTTAGTTCTATTTTCTGTATTTTTAGTCTGTTGCTATTAGGTCTTTTGTGGCTTCATCCCATAACTCATCTGCTAAAGTTGGACCTTGCGATGATCGTTCTATCGCGAACCCAGATGCATTAGTTAATGTTGCCTGACGATCACGGTCTTCTAATTCTGCTTTTGATCCCCGTTCCTTGGTTTCAATTGCCATGGTACATCTCCATTAGTAATGGTGTTGTTCACTATATATAAAACAAACGATTACGCTGTGATTTTAATCACACAACTACTTACCTGCGTTATTTTTGAAAACAAAGCCCTTTGTTATGTCTGGCTTGAAAAAATCACAGTCACCTGCCAATACCCTTGCAACACATGCCTTAGCCGATTTGTTAATTTTTCGATCACGAGACATATTACCCCCTAGATTCGCCGCACAGTTCACAGCTGAAACAACTGTTTTACCCAGTCGGTCAATCGCCACAACTGTGAGCGCTTTTGTGGTATCTATTTCTGCCAAAGGGCAATTATGGCATTTATTTTTAAGGCTTGGCATGTACGACTACTATTTACTGATTTGTTACTTTTACAATTGCGTGTCTAACCACGATATTACCCAATTCATATCCTGTCTGAAGCACTTCGCTGACAATTTGACGGTCACCCTCGCCTTCTGCCTGAACGGCCTCATGGATATTTGGATCAAATGGCTGATTAAGTGCTTCTATTTCTGTAACACCCATTGCCGCAAGCTGTTTCTTCAGTCGATCATACACCTTTGCTGCACCTTGCGCCCATTTATCTTCTTTAAGTGAATCTGGCAAATGGCCTAGTGCACGTTCAAGATCATCCACAACTGGTAAGAGGTCTTTTATAACTTGAACTTTAGCAAAAACTGATAAAGCAGTCTTTTCGGCTTCTATTCTGTTCTTGTAGTTAATAAATTCGGCCTGAAGGCGCTTAAGATCAGCCGTGCGCTCTTCAAGTTCAGATAATTGATTATTGACCGATGGAGATTGCGAATCGTCGGTCTGCACAGGATTGACAGGCTTAGTCGCTTGCTTCTTGCTTCTTGATTCTTGATTCTTGCTCATATACTGCCTCAATTCGTTCGTGCTTTATTGTACTGGATTCCCGCCTGCGCGGGAATGGCAGAACCTATAATACAGCCTCCAGAGTTCGGCCGGTTTGTTCTACTAAACTCATAACACTACGGTAGCTTTGGCGTGTTGGCCCCAGTATTCCAATGTAGCTATGATCTGAATAAGGACTACGGTACCTGCTAATAATAAGGCTAACCCCGGCTGATCGGCCAATTGGATTTTCTTGCCCAATGTATACATTTAGTGCTTCGTTAGGCGCTGCTTCGCGAAGCCATGGCTCAAGATTGTCGAGTAGTCGTGCAACTTCACGAGACTGTGCGGGGTCAATAAAGTCTGGTTGACCAAATAAATTTGAGTATCCTGCAACATACAATTGATTGCCAATTGTTGCCAACCCGAGATTGTGAGTAAGTTGCACTAAGCTGTCGACAGCGCTTTTTATGGCCTGAGAAGGCTCGCCCGAATGCGCCACACGAGTGGCAATTGCATGTGTATTACGTGGTCGGCTTGAGTCAGCTCCAGCTTCATTGATACTGTTGACGTAGAAACGATACCCTTTATCTGTTGGTATACGACCGGCGGAAGTATGTGGTTGTGCAATATAATTAAGACGCTCTAATTCTGCCATTTCGTTACGAATAGTTGCGCTTGATACGTTAAATATCTTAGCCAATAAAACACTGCCCACAGGAGCGGCAACTTCAGCATATTGTTCTATGATAGTGGTTAAGATTGCGGC